>Ga0210063_1000002_pt1 | contig 270612 bp, 290 predicted proteins | sample Muzzi_PWA_D1_FD_185529 | JGI IMG/M metagenome (GOLD analysis project Ga0210063, IMG submission 185529) | Wetland microbial communities from San Francisco Bay, California, USA, that impact long-term carbon sequestration - Muzzi_PWA_D1 (SPAdes) | ecosystem: Environmental > Aquatic > Marine >... | reverse complement strand
CTGCAGGAGGCCGCTCAGACCGAGCCGATCCCCCTCAAGACGATCCTCGGCGGCGAGCAAGGGCGTGAGGGAACGGGGCGCTCAGGGCAAGACAGGCGTTAGCTGGAGCGAAGCAGATACCCCGCACATATGTTCGTGAAATTGGAAAATCCAAATCACAAGGGGAACGTCGCCGAGCTGGCTGTTGCGAAGGAGGCAGCAAGCCTCGGATTGACGGTCTTCATGCCGCTTACCGAGCATGAGCGCTATGACCTCATCATCGGAATGGCAGGCCGCCTACTTCGTGTGCAATGCAAATGGGCCAACTGCAAAGGAGATGTCGTTGTGGCCCATCTCGCAAGGAATCGGCGAGGTCCAGAAGGTTTTATTCGGCGCAACTACTCACCGGACGAGATCGATGCGTTTGGCATCTATTGCGGTGATCTCGATCGTTGCTTCCTGGTCCCGATCAAAGAGATTGTCGGTCAGTGGTCGATCCAGCTTCGACTGGTGCCTCCGAGAAACGGACAGCGCGCGGCATTACACTTCGCCGATGAGTACGACCTTGGGGCTGTAGCTCAGCTGGCAGAGCGCTACCGTGGCACGGTAGAGGCCAGGGGTTCGAATCCCCTCAGCTCCACTAATCAGAATCCCTCAAACGCGACTTCTTCCGAAGAAGTCGGCGCCCACCAGTTCCGTAACCACTTCGGCCTGTACATGGAACGGGCAGCCGCCGGGACCGAAATCCTGGTCAGTCGCCACGGCAAGCCCTACACGCGCCTATGCCCGGCGGAACCGGCCGCCTAACCTGGCCCGACTGAGCCCAGGAACGCTCCAAGCCGCCGGTCGTACAGCGTCGGGTCGACGTTCCAGGACTCGGTGTGGCCGGCCCCGGGGAGGCGGTGGTACTCGACCCGGCCGGGCAGAGCGGCGGCGAACTCGTCGCTGAGCGAGATCGGGATCACCCTGTCGTCCTCGCCGTGGAAGAGCAGGATCGGCAGCTGGAAGTCGTCGGTGTGGCGCAGCGCGTCGAGGCTGTCCCAGTCGGCGTCGATGCGCAGGCCCACCGCCCACTCGACCGGCCAGGCGGCGAAGCCGGGATAGCCCATGCGTTCGGCGTTGAACTCGATGATCCGCTGCCAGTCGAGCGCCGGGGCGTCGAGGACGAGGCCGGCGACGCGCGGGGCGAGCGCCGACTTCTGCATGAACTGGGTGACGATCGCGCCGCCCATCGAGTAGCCGGCCAGGACCAGGCGCCTGGCGCCGTGCGCGAGCGCGTAGCGTGCCGCCGCCTCGAGGTCGCGCCACTCGGTCAGGCCCATGTGGTGGAAGCCGTCGGGGCTGGACGGTGCGCCGCGGTCCTCGCGGTAGGTGATCAGCAGCGCCGGCAGCCCCCGCCGCTGCAGCGCCGGGACCATCCGCAGCCCCGTCTGCGGCGTCGCGTTGATCCCGTGCACGACGATCGCCCAGGTGTCGCGCCGGCCGGGCACGAGCCAGGCCGGCATCGGCCCGAGCTCGCCGCGAACCGCGACGTCCTCGGAGCGGTAGCCGAACGCCTGCCGGGGATCGCCGACCCAGACGTTCGGTTCGACCCCGACCTCCATCCCCGGCACGAGGTAGCCGTAGACGTCGCGCAGCCGCCGGGTCACCGTCTCGTCGTCGCCGCTGACGATCGCGCCGATCGCCGCGTGCCCGCCGGTCCACTCGAGCCCGTACACGCCGGGACGCTGCGTGTCCGCGTTGCGCTCGAGCACGATCCGCCCCCCGGACACGCCCTCGACCCCGGCCTTGCGCGCCGGGCTATCGTGGTCGGGGACCAGCACCGCGTCGGAGAAATGCCAGCTGACCGCGGCCAGAATCGCGAGCGCGGCGAGCAGCGTGACGCCGCCGCCGATCAGCCACCTCCGTCTCGACCGCATGGTCGCCAGCCTACTTCGCTCAATCGAGCCCCCGCGGCTGCCGATGATTGAGCGGTGAGCACCGCCAACGAGCACGTCTTCTCGCACGGGATGCGGGACACCCGCGCGACCTTCGAGGCCTGGAACGACAGTCCCTGGCCCGTCCTGCGCGCCTGGCTGGCGCTCAGCCTGGCGATCGCGATCGCCCTGCTCGGCGCGGTCTGGGTCGTCGCCGGCCTGCTCACGCCCGACCTCACGCCGGTCCACCTGCCCGGCATCAACGAGCCGACCAACCCCGCCGATCTGCTGCCGATCCTCTTCCGCAACTCGCTCGTCCTCGCCCTGCACGGGACCGCCTGCGTCGCCGGCTTCATCGCCGGCGCCTCGATGCCGATCGCCGCCGCCCAGCGCAGCGGCATCTCGCGCTGGATCCACGTCAAGGCCGGCCAGTTCGCGATCCTCTTCGTCGCTGCGGTGACGATCTTCTCGCTCTCGACCCAGGCGCTCTACCTCGGCTTCCAGGGCGCGACGATCTCCTTCCAGCTCGAGATCTCCCACGCCGCGCTGATCCTCAGCGTGCTCCCGCACGCGCTGCCCGAGCTGACCGCGCTCTTCCTGCCGCTCGCCGCCTGGCTGATCGCCAGCCGCCGCGGCGAGTGGAACCAGCTGCTCGCGGCCACCTTCATCACCGTCCTGCTGGCGATCCCGGTGCTGATCCTCACCGCCACGCTCGAGGTCTACCTCTGGCCGCAGATCCTCGAGGCGATCTCGCCGGTCCACTGAACCTCCGTAAGATCGCCGCCGATGGCGGGCTACGACCCCAAGACGATCGAGGCGAAGTGGCAGCGGCTCTGGGCCGAGGAGAAGACCTGGGAGGTCGCCAACCCCGGGCAGCCCGGATACGCCGCAGAGAAGCCCAAGTCCTACGTGCTGGAGATGCTGCCCTACCCCTCCGGCGAGCCCCACGTCGGCCATCTCAAGTGCTACGCGGTCGGCGACGCGATCGCCCACTTCCGCCGCCGCCACGGCTTCGAGGTGATCCACCCGATGGGCTACGACTCCTTCGGCCTGCCGGCCGAGAACAACGCGATCAAGACCGGCGAGCCGCCGCGCGAGGCGACCGAGCGCTCGATCGCCTCCTTCCACCGCCAGTTCCGCGAGTGGGGGATCTCGATCGACTGGTCGCGCGAGCTCGCAACCCACACCCCCGAGTACTACCGCTGGACCCAGTGGATCTTCCTGCGCCTGTTCGAGCGTGGCCTCGCCTACCGCGAGGAGGCGCCGGTGCAGTGGTGCCCCAAGGACGCCACCGTGCTCGCCAACGAGCAGGTCGTCGACGGCCGCTGCGAGCGCTGCGGCACCGAGGTGCAGCAGCGCCGGCTCGAGCAGTGGTTCTTCAAGATCACCGAGTACGCCGATCGCCTGCTCGCCGACTTCGACCTGCTCGAGTCCTGGCCCGAGCACGTCGTCACCATGCAGCGCAACTGGATCGGCCGCTCCGAGGGCGCCGAGGTCAGCTTCCGCTGCGAGGAGCTCGAGCTCGACTTCCCGGTCTTCACCACCCGCCCCGACACGCTCTTCGGCGCCACCTTCTTCGTGCTCGCGCCCGAGCACCCGCAGCTCGAGCGCCTGATCGCCGGCACCCCGGCCGAGGCCGAGGTGCGCGAGTACGTCAACCGGGTCGCCCGCGAGTCGGTCGAGGATCGCGGCGACGAGGAGCGGCCGAAGACCGGCGTGCCGCTCGGCCGCAGCGTCGTCAACCCGGTCAACGGCGAGCAGGTCCCTATGTACGTCGCCGACTACGTCCTTATGGAGTACGGCACCGGCGCGATCATGGCCGTGCCCGCGCACGATGCGCGCGACTACGAGTTCGCCCAGGCCTTCGACCTCCCGGTCAAGCGTGTGATCGAGGGCGTCGACGACGACACCGCGCGCGACGACGACGGCCTGCCCTACCCCGGCGATGGGCCGATGACTGCCTCCGGCCGCTTCGACGGCAAGCACAACCGCGAGGCCTACGAGGAGATCGTCGCCTGGCTGGCTGAGGACGGCCGCGGCGAGGCGGCGGTCAACTACCGTCTGCGCGACTGGCTGGTTTCGCGCCAGCGCTACTGGGGCGCGCCGATCCCGGTCGTCTACTGCGACGCCTGCGGCATCGTCCCGGTGCCCGACGACCAGCTCCCGGTCGAGCTGCCCGAGGTCGAGGACTACGCCCCGCAGGGCAAGAGCCCCCTGGCGGCCGCCGAGGACTGGGTCACGACCGAGTGCCCGCGCTGCGGCGCCGCCGCCCGCCGCGAGACCGACACGATGGACACCTTCGTCGACTCCTCCTGGTACTTCATCCGCTACCTCGACTCGCAGAACGACGCGGCCGCCTGGGACCCGGCCGCGGCTGACAACTGGCTGCCGGTCGACCAGTACATCGGCGGCGTCGAGCACGCGATCCTGCACCTGATGTACGCGCGCTTCTTCACCAAGGCGCTCGCCGACCTCGGCACCCTCTCCGTGCAGGAGCCATTCGCCAACCTCTTCACGCAGGGGATGATCACCCGCGACGGCGCCAAGATGTCGAAGTCGAAGGGCAACACCGTCAGCCCGGCCGATTACGTCGAGCGCTACGGCGCCGACACCGCCCGCACCTACGTCTGCTTCATGGGCCCGCCCGAGCGCGGCGGCGACTGGTCCGACGAGGGGGTCGAGGGCGTCAACCGCTTCCTCTCCCGGCTCTGGCGGCTCTGTGAGGAGGTCGGCGAGCGCGAGGCCGCGGAGCTGGACCAGGCGGCGAGCGAGGGCGAGGCGCGCGAGCTGCTCGCCAAGGCGCACTGGGCGATCGACAAGGCCACGCGCGACTTCGAGCGCGGGTTCCAGTTCAACACCGCGATCTCCGCCGCGATGGAGCTCGTCAACGAGGCCTACCGGGTCAAGGACGACCTCAACGCCGACCCGAGCGGAGCCGCCGCAGTCCGTTTCGCCGCCGCGACCGCCGCCTCGCTGATCTTCCCCTTCGCGCCCCATCTCGGCGCCGAGATCTGGGAGCGCCTCGAAGGCGGCCGCGTCTGGGAGCAGCCCTGGCCCGTGGCCGACCCGGAGCTGCTGGCGCGCGACACCGTGACCCTGGTGGTGCAGGTCAACGGCAAGCTGCGCGACCGGATCGAAGCTGCGGCCGATGCCCCTGAAGACGAGCTTCTGGCGCTTGCCCGCGAGAGCGAGAAGGTGCGCCGCCACCTCGACGGCAAGCAGGTGGTCAAGGAGATCGTCGTCCCGGGCAAGCTGGTCAATCTGGTGGTTCGCTAGGCCGCAGCTTGGTTTCCGCGGCCTAGAACTGGTACAAAGCCGCCCGATGCTCGTCAGACGCCTGGCAGAAGCACCCGCGGAGGAGTGGCACCGGCTGCGCTATCACGCGTTGATGGACGCCGGGCAGCTCGGCGCCCGCAACCTCTCGGTGACCTGGCTGGAGATCCCCGCCGGGGCGGAGCAGACGCTGCGCTCCGACGAGGACGCCGAGCAGGTCTACGTCGTCGTCCGCGGCGCCGGCTCGATGTCGGTCGCCGGCGACACGCAGGAGGTGGGGGAGGGCGACCTGATCCTCGTCCCGCCCGCGACCGACCACGCGATTGCCAACGACGGCGGTGAGGCGCTGGCCTGCGTCTCGGTCCAGTCGCCTCCGGTCGCGGCCGCGGAGCTGTACTCGGACCAGCTCGCCGAGGTCAGCGGTTACGCAGACGACGAAGACCTGTAGCTGAATTTTTAGATTCTGCGCGCCACGCGTGCGCCGGGATCCGCCACGGTCGGCCCATGCCCGACCTCTCGCGCACCCAGGTCGTCGTCTATGGCGCCGTTGCAGTCGCGCTGCTGCTCGTCGGCGCCCGCGCGATCCGCTCCGAGGGCGACGGCGCGACGCCCGCCGCCGCAGCGGCGGCGCCTGTGGCCTCGGCCGACTTCAGCATCGACGCGTCCGGCGGTGGCGATCTGGTCGTCGACGTCGCCGGCGCGGTCCGCCGCCCCGGCGTCTACAGGCTGCCCTCCGGCGCCCGCGTCGTCGACGCGATCGAGCGTGCCGGCGGGCCCGCCGGGGGCGCCGGTCTGGAGGGGATCAACCGCGCCGCGCGCCTGACCGACGGGCAGCAGGTCGTCGTCCCCGAGCGCCTGCCGGCGGGACCGGCCGCTGCCACTGCCGCCGCGGGTGAAGAGGGACCGATCGGGCTCGGCAGCGCGACCGTCGACCAGCTCGAAGAGATCGACGGCATCGGCCCGGTCACCGCCGGCAAGATCGTCGAGTTCCGCGACCAGCACGGCGGGCTCTCCTCGGTCGACCAGCTCGACCAGGTCAGCGGCATCGGGCCGGCGACGATGGAGTCGCTGCGCGCCCGGTTGCAGCCCTAGCGCCGATGGCCCCGCGCCTGCTGTTGCCGTTCGCCTTCGCCGCGGCGGCGGTCGCGCTGGCGCTCGCCTACAGCGGCGAGATCCGCGACCGCGCCGAGCTAGCGCTGGGGCGCGGGATGCCGGCGCGGGAGGCGGCGCTGGCGCGCGGCTTCGTGCTCGGCCAGGACGAGGAGGTCGACGCGGTCACGACCGAAGACTTCCGCCGCTCGGGGCTCGCGCACCTGCTCGCAGTATCGGGTCAGAACGTCGCGCTGCTCGCCCTGCTGGCGATGCCGCTGCTGGCGGCGCTGGGGATGCCACTGCGCACGCGCCTGCTCTGGGTGCTCGGCCTGATCGCCGTCTACGTTCCCCTGGCCGGCTCGGGGCCGTCGATCCAGCGCGCCGGGATCATGGGCGGCCTCAGCCTGCTGGCGCTGCTCGCCGGACGCCGCGCCTCGCGCTTCTACGCCCTGTTCGTCGCCGCGATCGTGTTGCTCGCACTCGACCCGGGGATCGCCGCCGACGTCGGCTGGCAGCTCAGCTTCGCCGCCGTGCTGGGCATCCTGCTGCTCGCCTCGTCGCTGCGCGACTCGCTCGTGGCCGTGCTCGGCCAGGGCGTCGGGCGGCGGATGCTCGCCGATGGCGCGGCGCTGACGATCGCCGCGACGCTGGCGACGGCGCCGCTGATCGCCTTCCACTTCGAAGCGGTCTCGCTCACAACCCTGCTTGCGAACCTGCTTGCGCTGCCCGCCGTGGCGCCGGCGATGTGGCTCGGGATGCTCGCCGCCGGCGTCGGACAGGTCCCGGGGCTGCCGGTCGAGGCGCTCAACGCCGTCAACTCCCTGCTGCTCGCCTACATCGCCCAGGTCGCCGCCTGGTGCGGTCGCCCGGCCTGGGCCTACCCGCACGTGCAGCTCGGGGTCGGTGGGCTGGTGGGCTCCTACGCGGCGATCGCTGCGGTCGCAACCCTCGCGATCCGCTTCCTCCTCCCTCGCGTTCGTCGTTTGTCGGGCCCATCGCGACAAAGGGCGAACGCGAGTCGACGGACGTCGGTCGGCGCGCTTGCGGCACTGCTTGTCGCACTCGTCCTCTTGCTCCTCGGCGCCGGCGCTCCGTCTGGCGCCGCTCCGCCCGCCGGGCTGCGCGTCACCGTGCTCGACGTCGGCCAGGGCGACGCGATCCTGCTCCAGCCCGGCGACGCGCCCGCGCTGCTGGTCGACGGGGGGCCGCCCGGCGAGGGGCTGGCGGCAATGCTGCGCGCCGCCGGGGTCGAGCGGCTCGGGGCAGCGATCGTCACCCACGACCAGTCCGACCACGCCGGCGGCATCCGCGAGCTGTTCGGCGCGGTGCCGGTCGGCCGGCTGCTCTACGCAGCGTCGGCCGGTCCGACGCTCGCCGCGGCCTCTGCGGCCGGGGTTCCGGCCCGCCGTCTCGCCGCGGGCGCCGCGGTGCGCTCGGGGCGGCTGCGGCTGGAGGTGCTCTGGCCGCCGCCCGAGCTGCTCGGCCAGGCCCGCGAGGCAGAGGACCCGAATGCGCTCGCTCTGGTCATGCACGCCCGCTGGCGCGATTTCACGATGCTGCTGACGGCGGACGCCGAGGCCGAGGCGACACGGCTCGACCCGGGCCCGGTGGACGTGCTCAAGGTCGCTCACCACGGCAGCGACGATGCGGGCCTGGCCGGGCTGCTCGAACGGACCCGGCCGCGCCTGGCGGTGATCTCGGCCGGCGCCGCCAACCCGTTCGGCCACCCAACGCCGGGCACGCTGGCGACCCTGGCCGGACACGGCGTCTGTGTCCTGCGCACCGATCGCGACGGCTCGGTTGCGATAGCGGTCGGCAACCACTCAACGAATCTACGAATCGATATTGGGGCTGGCTCCTCGCAGCCCTGTCGCTCCGCCGCCGCCCGCCGATAGACGCAGTGGTGGACTGCAAGCCCGGAAAGCCACGGCTGAGGATCCCGGCGAGGCCCAGCGTCCTCGGCAGCGGCCTGCTGGAGCGGGCGCGCAGCACGACGTTCGCGCTGCTCGGCGTGACCGCCGCCTTCGGCCTCGCGATCGTCGCCCTGGCGCTCAACCAGAGCTGGCCCGTGGTCGCCGGCAGCCCGATCCCCGGCATCCCGGCGGGCGACGAGGAGGTCGGAGCGGCGAAGGTCGTCTCGCGGCCCCATGCCCCCCGGCGTTCCGGGTCCGATGCGGCGCCTGGAGCCCGCTCCGATGGCTCGCCCGAGCGGCTGGCCGGCGTGACTCCGAGGGGTTCCGGCGGCGGCTCGCCTAGCGACTCTGCGCCGAGCGTCTCGGGAGAGTCCGTCTACGCGTCGACTCCGGTGCAGTCGAAGAGCAAGGGGGCATCCCAGAAGCCGGCGCAGGCGGCTCCCGACAGCCAGTCGGAGCCGGCGAAGCCACAATCACAACCACAGCCACAGGCCGTGACCCCGAAGCCTTCGCCGCAGCCGACCGCGCCCGCGGCGCCCCCTGTGAGCGAAGCCGAGGCGCCGCCTCCACCTGCGACCGTGTCCTCCGCCCCGCCTGAAGACGAGTCCCACGTCCCCTCCTGGAGCCAGGGCAGGGGCCACGCCTACGGCCGCAGCGACCGCGACTAGACTCGGCCACATGGCCGAGTCGGAGCTGCGCCCGCTCTATCTGATTGCCGGCACCGACGGGGCCAAGATCGACGCGACCCGCGCGCGCCTGCGCGCCCGCGCCGAGCGCGACGGTGGAGCGGCGTCGTTGCAGGTCTTCGAAGCGGGCGAGGGCCGTGGCGCCCCCGACCACGAGGCGCTGCTGGCGGCGATCCCGGCGATGTCGCTGACCGAGTCGCGACGCTACCTGCTCGCCGACGGGGTCGAGCGCTGGCGCGACCGGCAGCTGGACGAGGTCGCCGCTGCGCTCGCCGAGCTGCCGCCCGACCTCAGCGTCGTCCTGATCGCCCGCGCGAAGGCGCCGGCGAAGCTGACCCGCGCGGTCAAGCAGGCGAAGGGCGAGGTCCACGAGTTCGAGGCGCCGAAGGCGCGCGAGATGCCGCGCGTCCTGGTCGGCGAGGCGAAGCGACTCGGCTTCCGGCTCGACCCGGCGGCGGCGCGGATGTTGGTCGAGCGCATGGGCGCCAACCCGCAGCGCCTCCACAACGAGCTCGAGCGCCTGCTGCTCTGGGCCGGCGAGGGGGGAGAGGTGAGCCCTGCCGACCTCGACGCAATGATCGCCGACACCTCCGAATCCGCGGTCTGGGCGCTCTCCGACGCGCTGCTCGAACGAGACGCCGCGACCGCGCTACGGATCGCCGAGCGGCTGATCGCCCAGGGCGAGAATGTGACCGGGCTGATCTACGGCCTCGCCTCGCGCCTGCGCAAAGCTTGCAGCGCGGCGGCGATGCTGGCGGAGGGGATCGCCCCCGGGCAGGTCGAGTCGAAGCTCGGCATGCATCCCTACGCGGCCAAGCAGCTGGTCAGACGCCTGGGCGACGTCGAGGTGTCGGACCTGCGCGAGGCGACGATCGCGCTCGCAGACCTCGAGGTCTGGTGCAGGGGCGGCGCCGACTACGGGGACGAGCTGGCGATGACGTTGGCGCTGCGGGCCGCGGCGGGCGTGCCGGCCTGACTACTTCGCGGCGGCGGCGAGCTTTGCGGCGTTGGACTTCTTGCGAGCGGCGGTGTTCTTGTGCAGCGCGCCCTTCTGGACCGCCTTGTCGATTCGCGAGACCAGCGCCCGGTGCTCGTTCTCGATCGCGCTCGCGTCGCCGCCCTCGACGGCGCTCTGCAGGCGGCGGAAGTAGGTCTTCACCGTGCTCGTCAGGAGCCGGTTCTCGGTTCTCTCGCGGTCGCTGCGTAGGATCCGCTTCTTCTGTGAGGCAATGTTGGCCATGAGCGCGGCGCCGGACTATACCGAGACTCAGAGTCCACCCACCGAGCGCCGCCCCGGGCGGATCGCGCGCTCGACCGCGTTCTTCTCGATCGCGACCGCGGCTTCGCGCCTGGCCGGGCTCGGTCGCGAGGTCGTCGCCGCCGGCTACTACGGGGTCAGCGGGCCGATGTCGGCCTTCACGATCGCCTTCCAGGTCCCCAACCTGATCCGGGCGCTGTTCGCCGATGCGGCGCTGCAGCCGGCCTTCGTCCCGATCTTCACCGAGCAGCTGGAGAAGAAGAACTACAGGGAGGCCTTCCGCATGGCCTCGACGATGCTGGTGTTGGTCACGGCCGTGCTGGGGGCGATCACGGCGATCTTCGTGCTCGCGGCGCCGCTGATCATGCCGCTCTTCGCGCCCGGCTTCGAGGGGGCGATCCTCGACCTCACCGTCACCCTCTCCCAGGTCCTCTTCCCGATCCTCGTCCTGCTCGGGATGAGCGGCGTCGTCGTCGGCATCCTCAACAGCTACGACCGCTTCGGCGCCTTCGCGATCGCGCCGCTGTTCTGGAATCTGACGATCATCGCCTGCCTGGTCGCGATCGTGCCCTCGCTCGAGGGCCAGGACAGGATCTACGCCTACGCGATCGGCGTTCTCGCCGGCACCGTGGTCCAGCTCGGCATCGTCGTCTTCGACCTGCGCAACACGCCGTTCAAGTTCGCCTGGAGCTTCGACTGGCGCAACCGCGACGTGCGCCGCGTGCTGCTGCTGATGTTGCCGGTGACGATCAGCCTCGGCCTGATCAACTTCAACCTGCTGATCAACAGCCTCTTCGGCAGCCTCGTCAGCGAACAGGGGCCGGCGGCGATCGACAAGGCCTTCCGCATCTACCAGCTGCCGCAGGGGATCTTCTCGGTGGCGATCGCGACGGTCCTCTTTCCGACCCTGGCCCGCTTCGCCTCGCGCGGCGAGCACGACAACCTGCGGGCGACGATGGCCAACGGGATGAGGCAGATCCTCTTCGTGCTGCTGCCCGCGACGGCGGCGATCCTCGTCCTCTCCGAGCCGATGATCCGGCTCGTCTACCAGCGCGGCGAGTTCGGCCCGGCGGAAACGACCCTCGTCGCCACGGCGCTCTTCTGGTTCGCCTTCTCGCTGCCCGCCAACGGCCTCTTCCTGTTGCTCACCCGGACCTTCTTCGGCCTGCAGCGGCCGTGGATCCCGACCGCGATCGCCGCCGGCAACCTCGCGGTCACGGCACTCGGCGCGCTTGCGCTCTACCACCTCGGCGTCGGCGGGATCGTCGCCGCCACCGCGATCGCGACGATCGGCAGCGTCGTCGCCCAGGGCATCATCCTGCGCCGCCTGCTCGGCGGGCTCGAACTGGGCCGCCTGCTCGACGCCGCGATCCGCATCTCGATCGCCGCCGCCGCCCTCGCCGCTGTCAGCTTCGGCATCTGGGACGTGCTCGACGACGCTCTCGGTCGCGGGCTGCTCGGCCAGATCGTCTCGCTGGGCGCGGGCCTGGGTGTCGGCGGGCTCGCCTACGTCGGCGTCGCCAAGCTGCTCCGCGTCGAAGAGCTGACCCAGGTCCTGCGCCTGGTCCGCCGCCGCTAGATGGATCTGATGCTCGATCTGCCGCGCTACCTGGTCGGGGTCACCGAGGTCGTCGCTCTCGTTGGCTTCTCCACCCTCGGTGGAGCCGCCTTACGCGCTCGTCTGCTCCCAGCGTTCGCAGGCGCGCCGGCTCATCTGGCCACGGGGGTGCTGGCGCTTGCGCTGCTGATCGTGGTTGCCGAGGCTCTCGGGACCGTCGGGCTGTTTGAGCCTTTGCCTTATTTGGTGGCCGTTGCGGTTGTGGGGATCGCTGTTTGTCTCGGCGTGGGGGGAGGGCGGGGGTGTCCCTCCCGCTTGCTGGGTTTTTCGCCTCGGAGCTTGCGCCCGTCCGAGGAAGGGGGTTGGGGCGAAAAAGAGGACGCCGCTGCGCCGGAGGGACACCCCCGCCCTCCCTCTCAGGTCGCGACGCTGGTCGCGCTCGCGATTGCCGCGACGGCGCTCGTCAAGTTCGGGCTGGAGCTGAAGCCGAACCTGACGACGGGGATGACCGGGTTCGACTCGACCTGGTACCACGGGCCGTTCGCCGCCGGTTTCTTTCAGAGCGGGAATACGTGGGAACTGCACTTCATCGCGCCGCAGTTCCTGGCGTGGTTCTACCCCGCCAATGCGGAAGTGCTGCATGGCGTTGGGATGTTGGCGTTCGGGCGAGATCTGCTCTCGCCGCTACTGAATCTCGGGTGGTTCGTGGGCTGCCTGGTCGCTTGCTGGTGCATTGGAAGGCCGTGCCGGGTTGCGCCGTGGTCGCTGGCGCTCGGAGCGATTGCGCTGAGCTTGCCGGTGCTCTCCGACCAGGCGGGGGAGGCGCGGAATGACATCGTCGGGATCTTCTTCCTGCTCGCCGCCGTCGCGATCGCCCTCAACGCCTACAACAGCGGGGGTGGTCGAGGTTTTAACCGCATACCGGGGGAAAGCTCGACCACCCTCGTGGTGGTTGGGCTCGCGGCGGGCTTGGCGGCGGGAACCAAGCTCAATTTTCTCCTGCCTGCTGCTGTTCTCGTCCTGGGCATGCCTTTCGTCGTGTCGGGTGGCAGTCGTCGGCGGGCTCTGCTCGTGGGCCTGGGGGGAGCGTTCGTCGGTGGTGGCTACTGGTACCTGCGCAACCTGATCCACAGCGGCAACCCGTTGCCCTGGTTTGACTCGCTCGGCCCGATCTCGCTGCCCGCCCCCGACCAGGCCCTCGGCGGCCGCGAAGGCCACAGCGTGCTCGGCTACATCACCGACGGCGCCGTCTGGTCCGACTGGCTCCTGCCCGGCCTGCACGACGGTCTCACCCTGCTCTGGCCCCTAGTCGGCCTCGCAGCCCTCGCGGGGCTGCTCCTTTCCCTCGGTCGCCGCGCCGATCCAGCGCTCCGAGTGGTCGGCCTGGTCGGCCTCGCAGCAGCCCTCGCCTGGCTCGTCGCCCCAACCTCCGCTTCCGGCCCGGAGGGAATGCCAAGAGGCTTCGAGTCCGGCCTCCGCTACCTCGCCCCAGCCCTCGTCCTCGGACTGGCCGTCCTTCCAGCGGCGCTACTCCCGCGGGTGGCGTGGGGTGGGTGGCCGGCGAGGCGCGGCGTCCTCTTTTTCGCCCCACCGGGGCACGCGGACAGCCACCCGCGCGGCTGGCGAAAAACCCAGCGCCTCGCCGGGCACCCACCCCAGGACAGGACCCGCGGGCCACTGGCGCTCGCAGCAGCCGCCGTCCTGCTCGCAGTCGCGGTGGGATACCCGGTCCAGCGCCACTACCTGGAGAACCGCTACGCAGACCCCACCTTCGCCGCCCCCGGCCTCAACGCCGCATTCAAGTGGTCCACGTCGCTCTCCAACGCCCGAATAGCCACCACCTCGACCCGCCAGTACCCCCTCTACGGCACCGACCTCTCCAACCACGTCCAATACATCGGCGAATCGCGCCCCCACGGCGGTTTCACCGCCCCAGCGAGCTGTAGACGCTGGCGCGAACTGCTCAATGAAGGCGGCTACGACTACGTGGTGACCACGCGGGATCGCGTGGAGCCGAACAAGCCCCCATTTCCCGAGACGGCCAAATGGACCGAATCCCCCGCCGCCGAACCCATCCTTTGGAAACCCCCCACGGTCGTCTTCCAGCTAAACGGACCCCTGGCTCCGTCGGCCTGCCCGTAGCTGGCGACTTTCCGGTCCAATGGACGGGAAACGCGCCAGGGGCAATGTGCTGCGGCTCCCGTACGCACTCGCCATACTCCGCCCAGATGGAGCACATCCGCAACTTCAGCATCATCGCCCACATCGACCACGGCAAGTCGACCCTGGCCGACCGCATCCTCGAGCTCACCGGCGCGATCGACCCGAAGAAAATGCAGGCGCAGATGCTCGACTCGATGGACCTCGAGCGCGAGCGCGGGATCACGATCAAGGCGCAGGCGGTGCGGGTCGAGTACAGGGCCGCCGACGGGCAGGCGTACCACCTGCACCTGATCGACACCCCCGGCCACGTCGACTTCTCCTATGAGGTCTCGCGCAGCCTCGCGGCCTGCGAGGGCGCCCTCCTGGTCGTCGACGCGGCCCAGGGGGTCGAGGCGCAGACCGTCGCCAACACCTACCTGGCGATCGAGGGCGGGCTCGAGCTGATCCCGGTGATCAACAAGGTCGACCTGCCCGGCGCCGAGCCCGACCGGGTCGCGGCCGAGATCGCCGACCTGCTCGGCGGCGACCCCTCGGAAGCGCTGCGGATCTCCGCCAAGACCGGCGTGGGCGTGGCCGAGGTGCTCGAGGCGATCGTCGAGCGCGTGCCGCCGCCCAAGGGCGAGCCCGAGGCGCCGACGAGGGCGCTGATCTTCGACTCCGAGTTCGACCAGTACCGCGGCGTAATCGCCTACGTGCGGATGGTCGACGGCGCCTTCCGCAAGCACGAGCGGATCCTGGCGATGCAGAACGGGACCGAGGCTGACATCGACGACATCGGCTTCTTCCGTCCGGTGATGACCGGGGTCGAGCGGATGGACGCCGGCGACGTCGGCTACCTGATCACGGGGATCAAGGACGTCGCCAAGCTGCGCGTCGGCGACACCCTGACCGCGCTGGAGCGACCGGCCGCCGAGCCGCTGGAGGGCTACCGCGAGGTGCGGCCGATGGTCTTCTGCGGGCTTTTCCCGATCGACACCGACCGCTTCGAAGACCTGCGCGACGCGCTCGAGAAGCTCGCTCTCAACGATGCCGCGCTGTCCTGGGAGCCGGAGACCTCCGAGGCGCTCGGCTTCGGCTTCCGCTGCGGCTTTCTCGGCCTGCTGCACATGGAGATCGTGCGCGAGCGGCTCGAGCGCGAGTACGGGCTCGAGCTGCTCTCGACGACCCCGAACGTGCGCTACGAGGTGCACCTGACCGACGGCGAGAAGATCGAGGTGCACAGCCCGACCGACCTGCCCGACCCCGGCACGATCGAGTCGATCGAAGAGCCCTTCATCCGGGCGACTGTGATCAGCCCGACCGAGCACGTCGGCGCCGTGATGGAGCTCTGCCAGGGGCGGCGCGGCACCCACGTCGACATGCACTACCTCAGCCCGCAGCGGGTGCAGATCCGCTACGACATGCCGCTGGCCGAGATCGTGCTCGACTTCTTCGACCTGCTCAAGTCGTCGACCCGCGGCTACGCCTCGCTCGACTACGAGCCGATCGGCAACCGCGCCTCCGACCTGGTCAAGGTCGACATCCTGCTCGCCGGCGACCAGGTCGACGCGCTCTCGATCATCGTCCACCGCGACTTCTCCTACGAACAGGGGAAGAAGCTGGTCGAGCGCCTGCGCAAGACGATCCCCCGCCAGCTCTTCGACGTGCCGGTGCAGGCCGCGATCGGCTCCAACATCCTCGCCCGCGAGACGGTCAAGGCGCTGCGCAAGGACGTCACCGCGAAGCTCTACGGCGGCGACGTGACCCGCAAGCAGAAGCTGTTGAAGAAGCAGAAAGCGGGCAAGAAACGGATGAAGCAGGTGGGGAGCGTCGAGGTGCCGCAGGAGGCGTTCCTGGCGGTGCTGCAGATCGACGAGTAGGTAGGCTGCCGCGCCATGGCTATCAAGACTGAGGCAATCGGCAAGGAATGGCCCGCGACTACGTATGAGGTGGGCAAGGAGAAGATCGGGGAGTACGCGCGGGTGATCGGGCTCGACAACCCGGTGCACTTCGACCGCGAGGCTGCGCAGGCGGCCGGCTACCGCGACGTCGTCGCGCCGCCGATGTTCTGCGTCGTCTACAGCGCCCCGGCGCTGGGGCCGGCGATGTTCGACCCCGAGGTCGGGATGAACTTCGCCGCGATGGTGCACGGCGGCCAGGAGTTCGCCTGGAGCGAGCCCGCCTGCTCCGGCGACGAGATCACGACCGCCGCCAAGTGCCTCGAGATCTACGAGAAGGACGGCAAGGGCTTCTACGTCTTCGAGACCGTCTCCACCAACCAGGACGGCGCCGAGGTAGTGCGCGGCACCTGGACCAACATCGTCAGGGGGGTCTGAGATGGCCGAGCTGAACGCGGGAGACCAGATCGCCGGGCTGAGCATCACGCCCGACAAGTACCTGCCGCACCGCTACGCCGGCGCCTCGGGTGACTTCAACCCGATCCACATCGACCCCGAGTTCGCCAAGGCGGTCGGGCTGCCGAACACGATCCTCCACGGCCTCTACATGATGGGCCTCGTCGCCCGCGCCGCCACCGACGCGGCCGGCGGCGACCCGGGCTCGCTGAAGCGGCTCTCGGTGCAGTTCCGCGGCATGGGCGCGCCGGAGACCGAGATCGTCGTCAGCGGCGAGGTCAAGGAGGCCGGCGACGGCAAGGCGACGATCGACGTCGTCGCTGCGCAGGGCGAGAATCAGACGATTCGCAATGCCGAGGCCGAAGTCCAGGCGTAGGAGCCTAGACTTCGAAGCGTGCTTTCTGAGCGACAGAAGCTGATTCTCGAGTTGGTCGTCGACGCGTACCTCGCGTCGGGCAGGCCTGTGGCGTCGAAGCCGATTGCCGAAAGGTCAGAGATTGAGTGGGGGCCTTCTACTGTGCGAGCTGAGCTTTCGGCGCTGGAGGCGGCTGGGTATCTGATGCATCCGCATACCTCCTCGGGCCGTGTGCCGACCGAGCTCGGGTATCGCTATTACGTCGATCATCTGATCGATGCCGGCAAGCCGCAGTCATCCACCACGTTGGAGCTCTCGCAGCTGCGGCGTGAGATCGATGCGGCTATGCGGGAGACGACGACGGTGTTGGCCCAGGTCACCGATCTGATGGCGCTCGCCACGGCGCCCGCCCCGGACACGGCGACGATCCACCGGGTCGAGGTGCTGCGCCTGCAGCCGACCAAGGTGATGGCGATCGCGATCGCCTCAAACGGCAGCGTCGCCAAGCGCGTCTTCGATTTCGACGCGCCGGTCGACCCGGGCCTGGTCGAGTGGGCCTCGAGCTACCTCAACGAGTCGTTGGCGGGGATGGGCGTCGGCGCTCGGATGATCGCCAACCGGCTCGCCGACCCGGAGCTGGGCCAGGTCGAGTCGCGCTTCGTCGCCACGCTCGCCCCGGCCTTCACCGAGCTCGCGGGCGAGGGGGGCGAGAGCCTCTACATGGACGGGGCCTCGCGGCTGCTCTCCGACGCCCACGTCGCCGACCTGCCGCGGGCCGACCGGCTGATGACCGCGCTCGAGCGCCGCGCCGGGATGCTCGGCATGCTGCGCTCGGCGCTCGACGAGCGCTCGGTCTTCGTCTGGATCGGCGGCGAGAACCCGCAGCCGGAGTTGCGCTCGGTCAGCGTCGTCGGCGCCAACTACGGGCTCGCCCATCGCAACCTCGGCTCGGTCGGCGTGGTCGGGCCGCTGCGGATGGACTACGCGACCGCGATCGCCTCGGTGCGCGGCGCCGCGCGCGAGCTCTCGCGCTACTGCGAGTCGGTCTACAACTGATGCCCGCCGACTACTACGAGATTCTCGGCGTCGCCCGCGACGCCAACAAGGCCGAGGTGAAGACCGCCTTCCGCAGGCTCGCCCGCGAGCTGCACCCCGACGTCAACGACCACGACCCGGAGGCGGAGGAGAAGTTCAAGGCGGCGGCGGAAGCCTACGAGGTGCTCTCCGACCCCGAACAGCGCCGCGCCTATGACGCCTATGGCCACCAGGGCGTGCGCGGAGCCGGTGCGGGCGCCGGCCCCGGTGGGCCGGCCTCGGTCGAGGACATCTTCCAGGCCTTCTTCGGGGCGGGCTTCGGCTTCGAGACCAGGCGCGGGCCGATGCGCGGCCAGGACCTGATCCACCAGATCGAGATCTCCGCGCTCGACGCGATGCTGGGAACGAAGGTCGAGGTGCCGAGCCACGAGGGCCCGCGCGAGATCGAGCTGCCCGCCGGGATCCAGGCGGGCAGCCAGTTCGCCCTGCGCGGTCACGGCATGCCGGGCGCCAACGGCGGCCCCCCGGGCGACCTGGTGATCGCCGTGCAGGTGATCGTCCCCGAGGCGCTCTCCGAGGAGCAGCGCGAGCTGGTCGAGAAGCTGAACGAGACGATCGGGCCGCGCAACCTGCGCTCGCAGCAGGGCGACGCCGGCAGCTTCTTCTCGCGCGTGCGCCGCGCCTTCGGTTGATCCGCCTCGCCGTCCGCTGCCGGCCCGAGCTGGCCGAGCAGGTGCTCGCCGAGCTGACCGTGCTGGCGCCGAACGGGGTCGAGGAGGAGCGCGGCCCCGGCTACGTCGAGTACGCGATCTACGGCGGCGAGGGCGAGCTGCCGGAGCTGGGTGAGATCGAGGTGGCGGCGGGCGACGGCCTGGTCCAGCTGGTCGCGACCGAGGTCCCCGACGACTGGGCCGATCGCTGGCAGGACTTCCACAAGCCGCTGCTGGTCGGCGGCCGGCTCTGGCTGCGGCCCTCCTGGGAGCCGCCGCGCGAAGGCGCGATCGACCTCGTCGTCGACCCCGGCCGCGCCTTCGGCACCGGCGCCCACCCGACCACGAGGCTCTGCCTCGAGTTGCTGCTCGAGCTGGAGCAGGCGGGGGAGGGGAGCGGCGCCCTGACCGACCTCGGCACCGGCTCCGGCGTCCTGGCCATAGCCGCCGCCAAGCTCGGCTGGTCCCCGGTGTCCGGCTACGACCACGAGCAGGCCTCGATCGAAGCCTCAGAAGCAAACGCAGCTGTCAACGGCGTCGAAGCCACCTTCAAGCGCCTCAATCTCCGCGAGAAGCTCCCCGCGCTTTCCCCGACGGCGGTGGCAAACATGACCGCGCCGGTGCTCAAGGAGGTCGCCGCCCAGCTCGGAGGGAGCCGGGGGGAGGTCCCCCGGAGCCTCCCCGCTGTTGCTCCGGGGGACCTCCCTCCGGCTCCCCACACTCTGATCTGCTCTGGCCTCCTGCCAAGCGAGCTCGACGAGATCGCCGCCGCCTTCGCCCCCGCGGGCCTGGCCGAGGCCGACCGCCGCATCGACGGCGACTGGTCCGCGCTGCTGCTCCGTCGCCCCTAGCGGGTATGTTTGCGGCGATGCTGGCGATGATTTTCGGCGACCCCGACTACAAGATCGCGGTCTTCCTGCACATCCTCGCGGTCGTGCTGGCTTTCGGCCCGACCTTCGGCTACGCCTTCTTCTTCTCGGTCTCGCCGCAGTACCCGCGCGCCACGCCGGCGATCCTCGCGGGCGTCCAGAGGGTCGATCGCTATCTCGTCAATCCGGGCATGATCGTCCTCCTCCTGACCGGGATCTATCTGCTCACCGACGGGTCCTGGGAGGCGGGCGACGCCTTCATCAGCATCGGCTTCGTCGCGATCATCGTCCTCTTCGGCCTCCAGCACGCCTTCTTCCAGCCCAAGGTGGCGGAGGCGAAGGAGCTGGCAGAGCGGGATCTCGAGGCCGGCGACACGCTCAGCGACGAGTTCCTCGCGCTCAGCGACCGGATCGGCAAAGTCGGCAGCCTCGCCGGGATCGCCGTCGTCTTGACGATCTTCTTCATGACGTACAAGCCCTTCCTATAGGCCCCTCGTCCCCCATCGCGATGTTCGATTCGGGGGTCGGTGGCCTCACCGTCCTGCACGAGTGCCTGGTCTCGCTGCCCGAAGAGGACTTCGTCTACCTCGGCGACACGGAGCTGTTCCCCTACGGCACGCGCGACCCGGAGCTGCTGCGCGAGCGGATCCGCTCGATCGCGAAGCGGCTGCTCGGCGACGGCGCGAAGCTGCTGGTGATCGCCTGCAACACGGCGACCTCGATCGGCGAGGACGTCGCGCGCGAGGTCGCGGCGGAGTACGGGGTCGAGGTGGTGCCGGTGGTCGAGCCGCAGGCGGAGATCGCCGCCGCGATCACCGCCAACCGCAGGGTCGGCGTGCTGGCGACGCCGAACACGGTCGCCAGTGGCGCCTACCGCCGGGCGCTGGAAGCGCAGGGGCGGGCGCTCGAGGTGACCGAAGTCGAGGCGCCCGACCTGGCCCCGTTCATCCAGGACGGCTCGCCCTTCGACCAGGGCGTGATGGAGATGGCGCGCGCCTACTGCGCGCCGCTGAGGCGGGCCGAGGCCGACACGCTGATCCTCGGCTGCACCCACTACCCGCTGGTCGCGCCGATGCTGCAGCGCATCCTCGGCCGCGACGTGCGCCTGGTCAGCGGCGGCCACGCCGTCGCCGCCGCCGCCCAGCGGACGCTCGTCGCCGCCGGCCTGGACAGCCCCGCCGACGGCGAAGGCGAGTACCGCTTCCTCTGCAGCGGCGACGTCGAGTCCTTCTGCGAGCACGGCACCCGCTTCCTGCAGATGCCCCTGGGAGACGTCGAGCATGTAGACATCTCCGGGCATTGCTGAGTATCCGTAGAGAGAATTTGCAGATTTGGCACTTTCTCCACCCACATGTGCGTCCGAGCCTGGGATGGTCGCCACATGACAACGACGACAGTTGCATCCGGCAATACCGTATATACTGACCCTGTGGCCAAGGTGATGATCTCAATGCCCGACGACCTGCTCGACCGGCTCGACGCCCTTGCGCGCACGAACCGCGAGACGCGCAGCGGCTTCTTGCGCCGCCTCGCCGAGCAGGAGCTCTACGGCGCCCACGCGGCGGAGCAGGTCGAGGTCCAGGCGCTGCTCGAGAAGGCCGTGGTCCCAGGGGGCCTCGGGGGCGACGCTGCACGGCTGATCCGCGAAGACCGCGAAGCGCACTGACGATGCACCTCGTAGACGCAAGCGTGTGGGTCGCGATCGCCGATCCGACCGACCGCTACCACGAGGCGGCGCGTCGGCTCGTCGGCGAGGTCGAGCGGCCCCTTGCGGCGTTGGATCTGACCCTCTATGAGGTCGCCAATGCCCTCGGTGTCAAGAAGGGCCAGCCGGAGGAGGGGCGTGTCCTTCTCCGGCTGATCGCGAGGCGATGCCGGGAAGGCGTTCTGCCCGTCAACCCGGATCTGATCGAGTCGGCGATGGATCTGGCCGCCGAGCACGGCCTCACCGCCTACGACGCCGCATACGTCGCCGCCGCCCGCCGCCACGACTGGACCCTGGTCAGCGCCGACATCGTTGATCTCGTCTCCAAGGGCCTCGCGGTGGCGCCCGACGCCGCCGACTACCCTTAGACGGCAATGAGCGTTCTGGAGCAGATGCAGGCCGATGTGCGTACCGCGATGAAGGCGGGTGAGCGCGAGCGCGCCGCTGCGCTGCGGATGATCGTCGACTCGCTGCAGCAGGACGCCAAGCTGGGCAAGGGCGACGAGGTCGCCGTGCTGCAGCGCGAGCGCAAGAAGCGGCTCGAGGCCGCCGACGCCTACAGCGACGCCGACCGCAGCGAGCAGGCGAGCGCCGAGCGCTTCGAGGCCGACCTGATCGAGGGCTACCTGCCGCAGCAGCTCTCCGACGAGGATCTGGCCGCGCTGGTCGAGGAGGCGATCGCCGAGACGGGCGCATCCGAGCAGAAGCAGATGGGCCAGGTGATGTCGGCGCTGATGCCGAAGCTCGGCGGCCGCGCCGACGGCAAGCGGGTCAGCACCGCGGTACGGGAAAAACTTGGCGCGTAGGCAGCTGACCCTCGACAACACCGTGGCCGCCGAGCTGGCCGGCTCCGAGGACGCCGTACTGCGGGCGCTGCGCGGCCGGCTCGACTGCGAGTTCCACCTGCGTGGCAACGTGCTCACGCTCGACGGCGAGTCCGGCGACGTGCAGACCGCCGCCACGGTGGTCGACGAGCTGGTCGACCTGATCGAGCAGGGGCACGAGGTCGCCCCGGGCACGATCGAAGCGGTGACCGGCGCGCTCGACGCCGACGAGAGCCCGGCACAGATCCTCGAGGACGTCGTCTGGCGCCACCGCAACACCAAGGTCGCGCCGAAGACGCTCAACCAGAAGCGCTACGTCGACTCGATCCGCGACCAGACGATCACCTTCGGCATCGGCCCGGCCGGCACCGGCAAGACCTTCCTCGCGGTGGCGATGGCCGCCCACGCCCTCGCCGAGAACGAGGTGCAGCGGATCATCCTCACCCGCCCCGCGGTCGAGGCCGGCGAGCGGCTCGGCTTCCTGCCGGGCGACATCCAGGCCAAGGTCGATCCCTACCTGCGGCCGCTCTTCGACGCGCTCTACGACATGCTCGACCCCGACCGGGTCAACGGCTACTTCGAGCGCGGCGTGATCGAGGTCGCGCCGCTGGCATTTATGCGGGGTAGGACTCTTAATGACTCCTTCGTCATCCTCGACGAGGCGCAGAACACGAGCCCCGAGCAGATGAAGATGTTCCTCACCCGGCTCGGCTTCAACTCGCGCATGGTCGTCACCGGCGACATCACCCAGATCGATCTGCCCACCGACCAGCGCTCGGGCCTGGTCGTCGTCCGCGACATCCTCAGCCAGGTCCCCGACATCTCATTCGTCCGCTTCGGCGGCGAGGACGTCGTCCGCCACAAGCTCGTGCAGCGGATCGTCGCCGCCTATGACGCCCATGGAGATACTCGCTCCTGAGCGGCTGCGCGGCGCGGTCGAGGCCGCGCTGGGCGCAGCCGGGGTCGAGGACGGGCACGTCGCGGTCGAGCTGGTCGGCGAGCAGCGGATCCGCGAGCTCAACCGCGAGCACCGTGGCCGCGACGCCCCGACCGACGTGCTCGCCTTCCCGATCGACGGCGTCGGGCCGACCGCGGGGCCGCGCGAGCTCGGCGACGTCGCGATCTGCCCCGAGCACTGCAGCGACGTGACCGAGGCCGCGGTGCACGGCGTCCTCCACCTCTGCGGCTACGACCACGAGGCCGACGGCGGCGAGATGCTCGCCCTGCAGGCCCGCGTCATGGCGGGGCTCCGATGACACGCGCCGGCTTCGTCGGCCTCGCCGGGCGGCCCAACGCCGGCAAGTCGACCCTGGTCAACGCGATCGTCGGCAGCCGCGTCGCGATCGTCTCGGTGCGCCCGCAGACGACGCGGCGGGCGATCCGCGGGATCGCCACCGACACCGAGGCCGGGCGCCAGCTCGTCCTCGTCGACCTGCCCGGCGTGCAGAAGCCGCGCGACGTGCTGACCGAGCGCATGCAGAACCGGGTCGAGCGCGAGCTCGCCGACTCCGACCTCGCCCTGCTGGTCGTCAACGGCGAGCAGGGGATCGGCCCCGGCGACCGCTTCATCGCCCGCTCGCTGCTCGCCGCCAAAGGCGAGCTGCCGACGATCTGCGCGGTCAACAAGATCGACCGGACGGGGCCCAACGAGCTCGTGCCGGTGCTGGCCGAGGCGGCCGAGCTCGACGGCGTCGACGAGGTCTTCCCGATCAGCGCCCGCAGCGGCGAGGGGCTGGAGGAGCTGGTCGGGCGGCTCGGCGAGCTCGTCCCCGAGGGCCCCTACCTCTATCCGCCCGAGGACCAGAGCGACCAGTTGAGCGAGACGATGCTGGCCGAGCTGATCCGCGAGCAGGTGCTCAACCGCACCCGCGAGGAGGTCCCGCACTCGGTCGAGGTCGACGTCAAGGAGATCGCCCCGCGCGAGGACGGCCTCGTCGTCGTCCAGGCCGAGGCCTGGGTCGAGACCGAGTCGCAGAAGGGGATCCTGATCGGCAAGGGCGGGCGCAAGGTCGAAGAGATCGGAATGGCCGCGCGCAGCTCGCTCGAAGCCGAGCTCGGGGCGAAGGTCCATCTCGAGCTGCAGATCCGGGTGCGGAGTCACTGGCGGCGCGACGAGGGGCTGCTTGATCGTTTGGGCATTGAGTAGGAGGGGATGGGGGATGTCCCGGCCCGACAATCGCCGGTCCGAGGGACCGGCGATTTGAGTATCCGCCGGTCCGGGACATCCCCCATCCCCTCTTATCGCTGCCATACGATGGGTCGATGCTTGAGGTGAACTTCGATGAGCAGGGCTTGGTCCCGTGCGTCGCGCAGGACCATGTCAGCGGTGAGGTGCTGACGCTGGCTTATATGAACGAGGAGTCGTTGCAACTCACCATTGAGACCGGGGAAGTGCACTTCTTCAGCCGTTCCCGTGGCCAGATCTGGAGGAAAGGCGAAGAGTCGGGGAATGTTCTGCGGCTGAAGCAGCTGAGAGTCGACTGCGACGGGGATGCGGTTGTCGCCCTGGTCGAGCCGAGTGGGCCTGCCTGTCACACGGGGGAGCGGTCGTGCTTCTATCGCGAGATCGAGAGCGGTGCCGAGCCGGCGCCGGTCGCGCACGAGGCGCTGGCGGCGCTGCAGCGGACGCTGCGCAGCCGCGCCGCCGAGCGGCCCGCCGGCAGCTACACCGTGGAGCTGCTCGACAACCCGAAGCTGATCGGCGAGAAGGTCGAGGAGGAGGCGGAGGAGGTCGTGCGCGCGGCGCGCGAGGAGAGCGACGAGCGCGTTGCCGAAGAGGCCGCCGACCTGCTCTACCACCTCAGCGTCCTGCTCGCCTCGCGCGAGGTCTCGCAGGCTGCGGTGATGGAGGTGCTCAATGGCCGTCGCGGCTGACAGCTCCGAGCTGCGGATCGAGCCGGGCCTCGACGAGGCCCGCGAGCTCGCCGCGCAGGGCAACGTCGTCCCCGTGCGGACAACCTACGTCGACGACTGCGAGACGCCGGTCTCGGCCTTCCTCAAGCTGCGCGCGGGCGAGCCCGAGGGGGCGCCCTGCTTCCTGCTCGAGTCAGCCGAGCAGGGCCAGGTCGGTCGCTACTCCTTCGTCGGCATCCGCCCGCGCTCGGTGCTGCGCTGGAACGACGGGGTGCTGAGCGAGACAGGGGGAGAGGAGCGCGAGGCGCCCGACCCCTACGCCGCCGCGGCGGAGAGCCTCGGCCGTTTCAAGCTCGCCCCGGTCGAGGGACTGCCGCCGTTCGCCGGCGGCGCGGTCGGCTTCTTCGGCTACGACCTGGTGCGCACGGTCGAGCCGCTCGGCGCGCCCAATCCCGACCCGCTCGGATTGCCGGACATGGCGCTGATGATCACCGACGTGCTGCTCGTCTTCGACCACCTGCGCCACGAGTTGACGATCATGTCCTGCGCCTTTGCCGACGACGAGGGCGGCATCGACGCCGCCCACGAGCGCGCTGTGGGGACGATCGGCGAGGTGCGCGAGCGCCTGCGCGGCGTCGTGCCGGCGCCGGAGCATCCGACCGTCACCCAGCCGCCGACGTTCGAGTCGAACATAACGCGCGAGGAGTTCGAAGCGATGGTCGCCCGAATCATCGAGTACGTCCACGCCGGCGACGCGTTCCAGGTCGTCCCCTCGCAGCGCTTCTCCGCGCCGGCGCCGGTCGAGGCCTTCTCGGTCTACCGCGGCCTGCGCGCGGTCAACCCGTCCCCCTACATGTACTTCCTCGAGTTCGGCGACTTCCAGATCGCCGGCGCCTCTCCCGAGCCGCTGGTCAAGGTGAGCGGGCGACGGGTCGAGACGCGGCCGATCGCCGGCACCTCGCCGCGCGGTCGCAGCGAGGAGGACGACCGCCGTCTCGCCGAGCGGCTCGTCAACGACCCCAAGGAGCGGGCCGAGCACGTGATGCTGGTCGACCTCGGCCGCAACGACCTCGGCCGCGTCTGCGAGTACGGCTCGGTCTCCGTTGACGAGCTGATGGCGGTCGAGACCTACTCGCACGTGCTGCACATCGTCAGCCAGGTCTCGGGGACCCTGCGCGAGGGCGTGACGGCGATGGACGTGGTCCGCTCGGCGCTGCCGGTGGGGACTCTCTCCGGCGCGCCGAAGGTGCGCGCGATGCAGATCATCGACGAGCTCGAGACGGTCAAGCGCTGCTCCTACGGCGGCGCGATCGGCTACCTCTCCTGGGACGGCGACCTCGACACGGCGATCCACATCCGCACGGTCGTCGCCAAGGACGGGCAGATCCACGTCCAGGCCGGCGGCGGCACCGTCGCCGACGCCCAGCCCGCCTACGAGTACAACGAGTCGGTCAACAAGGCCAAGGCGGTCTTCCGCGCGGTCGAGCTGGCCTGCGAGCAACCGGACTGGGCGTAGCGATGAAGGTCCTCGTGATCGACAACTACGACAGCTTCACCTACAACCTCGTCCAGTACCTGGGCGAGCTCGGGGCGGAGATCGAGGTCGTGCGCAACGACCGCGCCGAGGTCGGCGAGCTGCTCGAGCGCGGCGCCGAGCGCCTCGTCGTCTCACCCGGCCCCTGCACCCCGGCTGAGGCCGGGATCTCGGTCGAGGCGATCCGCCGCTTCGCCGAAGCGCAGACGCCGGTGCTCGGCGTCTGCCTCGGCCACCAGTCGCTGGTCGAGGCCTTCGGCGGCCGCACCGTGCAGGGCGAGCCGATCCACGGCAAGGACGCCGAGATCGAGCACGACGGCAGGTCCGTATACGCCGGCCTGCCGACACCGCTCCTCGCGGGCCGCTACCACTCGCTTGTCGCCGACCCGGACCTGCCCGACGAGCTCGAGCTCAGCGCCAGCCTCGGCGATGTCGTGATGGGCGCCCGCCATCGCGAGCTGCCGGCCGAGGGCGTCCAGTTCCACCCCGAGTCGGTGCTGACCCCGCAGGGCAAGCACCTGCTCGCCAACTTCCTCGGCGAGGGCGGGACCGATGCCTAACGAGATCGTCACCCGCGCGATCGACGCCGTCTGCAAGGGCGATCACCTGACCGCTGACCACGCCGCCGCGGTGCTGGCCGAGATCATGGAGGGCCGCGCCGACGAGGTCCAGACCGGCGCCTTCCTGATCGCGCTGCGGGCCAAGGGCGAGACCGTCCCCGAGCTGGTCGGCCTGGCGCGGACGATGCGTTCGCTCGCCGCCGCGGTCGAGACCTCGCGCGAGGATCTGGTCGACACCGCCGGCACCGGCGGCGGCCCCTCGACCTTCAACGTCTCGACCACCGCGGCGCTGGTCGCGGCGGCTGCGGGCTGCGCCGTTGCCAAGCACGGCAACCGCTCCAACACCAGCCGCTGCGGCTCGGCTGACCTGCTCGAAGCGCTCGGTGTCGACATCGAGTTGAGCCCGGCCCAGGTCGGCGAGTGCATCGACGAGATCGGCTTCGGCTTCATGTTCGCGCCGCGCCACCACGCGGCGATGGCCCACGTCGTGCCGGTGCGCAAGGCGCTCGGCGTGCGCACGATCTTCAACTTCCTCGGGCCGCTGACCAACCCGGCCGGGGCCGAGCGGCAGCTGCTCGGCGTCTCCGACCGCCACTACCAGGAGACGATCGCCGAGGCGCTGGTCGGCCTCGGCAGCGTGCGGGCGCTGGTCGTCGCGGCCGAGGACGGCATCGACGAGCTCTCGCTCTCCGCCCGCACGCGCGTGATCGAGGTCGCCGAGGGGCGCACCGCAGAGTGGTTCTTCGAGCCCGGCGAGCACGGGCTTGAGCCGGCCGAGCTGGAGCAGGTCGCGGGCGGCAGCCCGGAGGAGAACGCCGCCGCCTCGCGCGCCGTGCTCGGCGGCGAGCCCGGGCCGCGGCGCGACCTGGTCGTGCTCAACGCCGGCGCGGCGATCTACGTCGGCGGCCTCGCCGCCGATCTCGGCGCCGGCGTGGCGAAGGCGGCCGCGGCGATCGACGACGGCGCCGCGACCGAGCTGCTCGAGCGCCTGGTCGCAACCTCGACCCGGCTCGTGGGCTGACGCGGCCTCCGGGTCTGCCAACTCCATTAGGCTTCGTCGTTCACGTGGGAATGATCGAGCAGCTGATCGCCGCGGCGCGCGAAGGGGTGGAGGATCGACGCGCCCAGACGCCCCAGGCGGATATCGAATCCAGCCTGCATGCCCGTGCCGAAGATCGGCCCTTCAACGAGGCGCTCGTTCGTCCCGGGCTCTCGGTGATCGCCGAGTTCAAGCGGCGCTCGCCGAGCGCCGGTGAGATCTCGGCGACGGCGACGGTTGCCGGGCAGGTCGGCGCCTACGAGCGCGGCGGCGCGGCGGCGCTCTCGGTGCTCACCGACGAGCGCCACTTCGGCGGCTCGCTCGACGACCTGCGCGCCGCCCGCGCGGCCTGCAGCCTGCCGATCCTGCGCAAGGACTTCATCGTCGACCCCTACCAGCTCTACGAGGCTGCGCTGGGTGGCGCCGACGCCGTGCTGCTGATCGTGCGGGCGCTCGGGGACGAGCAGCTGCGCGAGCTGCAGGGGATCGCCCGCGGGCTCGACCTCGACTGCCTGGTCGAGGTGCACGACGGCGAGGAGTTGGAGCGGGCGCTGAGGCTCGACGCCGACGTGATCGGGATCAACAACCGCAACCTCGACGAGGGCACTGTCGATGTCGCCACGACCTACGAGCTGATGCCCGACGTGCCGGCGGGCAAGACCGTCGTCGCCGAGAGCGGCATCTCCACCCGCCAGGAGCTCGAGGAGCTGGAGCGGGTCGGCGTCGACGCGGTGCTGATCGGCTCGGCGCTGATGAAGGCGGAGGACCCGGAGGCGCTGACGCGCGACCTGGCCGGCGCCGACGACGTCACCCGAGAGCACCACCTGCCCTGAACGCGGCCGTTCCGAATTTTTAGAAGAACTTTGAGGACCGTCTCCATCATCGCTTGCCGATGAGGCGATTCTTCAAGTCCTCCTTTGGGTCAGCGGTGCTCGGCGGCGCGGTCGTCGGCATCTTCGGCTGGATCGCGATCGCCGCCGGTTGGATCGAGGCGGACGGGGGCGGCTCGGCGGCGATCGTCTCCCAGCCGCTGGCCGCCCCGGTCGCCTCCGAAGAGGAAGGCGACGGCAACCTCGTCAACCAGATCTACAGGCGCGACGGGCAGGGGGTCGCCTTCATCGCGGCCAAGCGCTCGCAGGGCGAATCGCCCGAACTGAACCCCTTCGGCCAGCCCCAGCCCGAAGGCGGCGGCGTCGCCACCGGATCCGGCTTCCTGATCGACACCGAGGGGCACGTGATCACCAACAGCCACGTCGTCGACGGGGCCGACGAGGTCGACGTGCAGCTCGGCTCCTCCGAGACCACCTACGACGCCGAGGTGATCGGCACCGACCCGGCGACCGATGTCGCCCTGCTCGACGTCGACGCCCCGGCGGGCGAGCTGCACCCGCTCTCGCTCGCCGACTCCTCGAAGGTCGAAGTCGGCGACCAGGTGATCGCGATCGGCAACCCCTTCGGCCTCGACCGCACCGTCACCTCGGGCATCGTCTCGGCGATCCAGCGCCAGATCCAGGCGCCCAACGGCTTCTCGATCTCGCATGTGATCCAGACCGACGCGGCGATCAACCCGGGCAACTCCGGCGGCCCACTGATCGACTCCTCCGGCAGCGTGATCGGGATCAACTCCCAGATCCAGACCGGCGGCACCAGCGGCGGCAACGTCGGCATCGGCTTCGCGGTGCCGATCAACACGGCGCGCGAAGTCGTCCGCCAGCTGCAGGAGAACGGCGAGGTCAAGCACGCTTACCTCGGGATCACCGGCGGCGAACTGACGCCCGATGTGGCAAAGGCGCTGAAGATCTCCGAGGAGCAAGGCGTGCTGGTCAACGAAGTCGTCAAGGGCGGCCCGGCCGATGAGGCCGGGATCAAGGGCGGCGACACCTCGGCGACGATCGAAGGCGCCAGCTTCAAGCTCGGCGGCGACGTGATCACAGCGGTGGACGGCGAGAAGGTGCGCGGGATGGAAGAGGTGATCAACGCCGTCAACGCCGCCTCGCCGGGCGAGAAGATGGAGCTGACGGTCGATCGCGACGGCAAGACGAAGAAGATCGCCGTCAAGCTCGGCGTGCGGCCGGACTCGGCCGAAGAAGTTCCCTCGCGCTAGCCCTCGCGTACGCTTGGGGCGTGCGCGTGAAGATCTGTGGCATCACCAATCTCGACGACGCGGCCGAGGCCGTGCGGCTCGGCGCCTGGGCGATCGGGCTGATCCATTTCGCCGGGAGCCCGCGGGCGGTCGAGGCGGCCGAGGCCGTGCGGATCGCGGCGGCGTTCAAGCGCAAGTGCGAGCTGGTCGGCGTCTTCGTCAACCCCGATCTGTCGGAGGTCGCGAAGGCGGTCGAGGACGAGGGGCTGACGATGGTGCAGCTGAACGGCAACGAGGGGCCCTCGTTCTGCGGCGAGGTGGCGCGCAAGACCGGGGTCAAGGTGATCAAGGCGGTGCACGTCTCCAGCGGCGCCGACGTGCACGGCGCCGAGGTATTCCGCACGGATTTCCACCTCTTCGACAGGGGGGCGAAGGGGCTCTGGGGCGGTAGCGGCGAGAGCTTCGACTGGGGGCTGCTGGCCGAGCGGCGCTCCAAGGTGCCGGCGATCCTCGCCGGCGGGCTGCGGCCCGAGAACGTGGGCGAGGCGATCGCCGTGACCCGGCCCTACGCGGTCGACGTCGCCAGCGGGGTCGAGGCCGAGCCGGGCCGCAAGGACCACGCCGCGATGACCGCCTTCTTCGAGGCCGCGCAAGCGGCTAGCGTTACCCCCGGATGAGCGCCGTCGAAGAGCGATTCGGGCCCTACGGCGGCCGCTACGTCCCCGAGACCCTGATCCCGGCGCTCGACGAGCTGAGCGAGGCCTGGGAGCGGGCCAGCGGCGACGAGGACTTCCGCGTGCGGCTCGCCTCGCTGCGCCGCGACTTCATCGGCCGGCCGACGCCGCTGTATCTGGCCGAGCGGCTCTCCGAGCGGGCGGGGCGGCGGGTCTATCTGAAGCGCGAGGACCTCGCCCACACCGGCGCGCACAAGATCAACAACGCGGTCGGCCAGGTCCTGCTGGCGCAGCGGATGGGCAAGCCGCGGATCATCGCTGAGACCGGCGCCGGCCAGCACGGCGTCGCCACCGCCACCGCCTGCGCCCTGCTCGGGCTCGAGTGCGTCGTCTACATGGGCAGCGAGGACATCCGCCGCCAGGCGCCCAACGTCGAGCGGATGAAGCTGCTCGGGGCCGAGGTCGCCCCGGTCGACGCCGGCGCCCGCACGCTGAAGGAGGCGGTCAGCGCCGCGATCCGCGACTGGGTCGCCAACGTCGAGACGACCCACTACGTGATCGGCTCGGCCGTCGGCCCGGCGCCCTTCCCGGCCCTGGTCCGCGACCTGCAGCGCGTGATCGGCGAGGAGGCGCGCGAGCAGGCGCTCGCCGCCGAGGAGGGCGCGCTGCCCGCGCGGGTGATCGCCTGCGTCGGCGGCGGCTCCAACGCGATCGGCATCTTCACCCCGTTCATCGCCGACTCCGAGGTCGCGCTGATCGGGGTCGAGGCCGCGGGGGAGGGCCTCGAGAGCGGCCGCCACGGCGCCTCGCTCGGCGCCGGCGGGACCGGTGTCCTGCACGGCTCGCTCTCCTCGGTTATCGCCGACGAGGAGGGGCAGATCCTCGAGGCGCACTCGGTTTCCGCCGGGCTCGACTATCCCGGCGTCGGGCCGCAGCACGCGCACCTGCGCGACAGCGGTCGCGCCACCTACACCGCCGTCACCGACGCGGCGGCACTGGCCGCCTTCGCCGAGCTCTCCCGGCTGGAGGGGATCATCCCGGCGCTCGAGTCCTCGCACGCGATCGCCTGGCTACTCGAGAACGGCGGCGGCGAGGGTTACGACGTCCTCTGCCTGTCCGGCCGCGGCGACAAGGACCTGGCCGAGGTCGTGGAGCTAAGCGGTGGCTGACGCGAGGGAGATCCTCTACGGCGACGCGCCGCGGGGCGGCGGCGATCGATTGCGCCCACCGCGGGACAGGTTTCCGATCGGCTCGATCGAGGAGGCTTTCTCGCGGGCGAAGGGAGAAGGCCGCGCGGCGTTGATGCCGTACATGATGGCCGGGTATCCCGACCACGACGCCGCGCTGGCGATCGCGGCCGCGTATGCGGATTCGGGCGCCGATCTGATCGAGCTCGGGGTGCCGTTCTCCGACCCGCTCGCCGACGGGCCGACGATCCACGCTGCGGGGACCGCGGCGCTGGAGGCCGGGGCGACGCTCGAGTCCTCGCTGGAAGTCTGCGCGTCGGTCGCGGACCGCCTGCCGGTTGTGCTGATGGCCTACTCGAACATGATCCTCGCCCACGGCGGCCCGGAGGAGTTCGGTCGCCGCGCCGCGGCCGCCGGCGCGGCCGGGGCGATCGTCCCCGACCTGCCGCTCGACGAGGCCGACGAGATCCGCGCCGCGCTCAACGCCGCCGGCCTGGCCCTGGTGCCGCTGCTGGCGCCGACCACGACGGCGCAGCGCCGTGGGCAGATCTGCGCCGCGGCGCAGGGCTTCGTCTACGTCGTCTCGAGCGTCGGCACGACCGGCGAGCGGGGCGAGCTGGCCACCGGCCTGGAGGACCTCGTCGCCGCGACCAAGGCCGAGGCCGAGGCGCCGGTGGCGGTCGGCTTCGGGATCGGCACGCCCGAGCAGGCCGCCACGGTGGGCGCGATCGCCGACGGCGTGATCGTCGGCAGTCGCCTCGTGCGCGCCGCCGGCGAGGCCGGCACGGCCGACGCAGCGGCCGCCGCAGTGGGCGAGTTCCTATGCGAGACGCGCGTCGCCCTGGCTGGATAGGATTGCCGCCGCATGGGACTCGTCGTCACCCTCTTCCTCGCGATTGCTGTCACGGCGGTCGGCTACGCGGCCTTCGGCCAGGGCGGCGGCGTCGCCGGCATGATCTTCTTCGCGATCCTGCTGATCGGCGCTACCCTCAGAGTCTTCAAGCCGACCAACTCCTGACCCGCGCTCAGGCGCGGGTGGCTATGACCCGCAGGTACTCGGGTTCGACCACGACCGCGCGCGGGTCGTTGATCCGGTCGGCCTCGATGTACTCGAGCAGGTCGGTCGCAAGCGCCGCCTCGCCGTCTGCCCCGACCTGCTCGAAGGCGGCCTTCATCGGGCCGAAGTAGGTGCGGAAGAACTCAACGAAGTGGTCGCCGGAGCGAAAGGCCTCGCGCGCCCGGCGCGTCTCGGCGCGCAGCTCGGAGACGCCGCCGCCGAACAGCTCGCGCAAACGCTCCTCGGCCCCCCACAGCAGCGGCGACTGCACGCCGGGTGGAGGCGGCGCATGCTGGGCCACCGTCTGGAACATCCGGCCGACGCTGCCGTCCGGCGTCCAGTTGCACATCCCGATCCGCCCGCCCGGCTTGCAGACGCGCAGCAGCTCGGCCGCCGCCTTCTCCTGGTCGGGCGCGAACATCGCGCCGAAGATCGAGATCACCACGTCGAACTCGCCGTCGGCGAAGGGGAGGCTCTCGGCGTCGCCCTCGACGAACTCGATCTCGAGCCGGTCGGCGGCGGCGCGCTCGCGGCCGCGCTCGAGCAGCGCCGGCACGTAATCGACCCCGACCGTGTTGCCCCAGGCGCGCCGCGCCGCGGCGATCGCACCGTTGCCGCTGCCGCAGGCGACGTCGAGCACCTTTTCGTCGGGCACGATGTCGAGCGCTGCGGCGAGGTTCTCGGCGACGTCCATGATCAGGTTGGCGACCATCGCGAAGTCGCCGTCCGACCAGGTCTGCTGCTGGGCCTGCTTGACTGCGTTGAGATCGGCTGCGTCGTTCATGTCGGGCTCCATTCGGTTTTGCTCAAGCTAACGGGCGCAGCCCGGCTGCGTCAGGTTTTCTAAGCTGCGCCGATGCGGATCGGCGTGCTCACCGGTGGAGGAGACTGCCCGGGACTCAACGCGGTGATCCGGGCGATCGTGCGCAAGGGCGTGGAACAGCTCGACCACGAGTTCGTCGGCTATCGCGACGGCTGGCACGGCCCGCTGAACGGGGCCACGGGCGAGCTCGGCGTGCCCGAGGTGCGCGGCATCCTGCCGCGCGGCGGCACGATCCTCGGCTCTTCGCGGACCAACCCGTTCAAGCAGGACGGCGGCGCCGAGCAGATCGTCGCCAACATGGCCGAGGAAGGGGTCGACGGGCTGATCGCGATCGGCGGCGAGGACACGCTCGGGGTCGCCGCCAAGCTGCACGCCGAGCACGGCGTGCGCGTGATCGGCGTGCCGAAGACGATCGACAACGACCTCGGCGCCACCGACTACACCTTCGGTTTCGACACCGCGGTCAACATCGCGATGGAGGCGATCGACCGCCTGCACACGACGGCGGACAGCCACCACCGGGTGCTGATCGTCGAGGTGATGGGGCGCCACGCGGGCTGGATCGCCTTCCACGCCGGCCTCGCCGGTGGCGCCAACGTCATCCTGATCCCCGAGCAGCCCTTCGACCTCGACCAGGTCTGCGAGCTGGTCGGCCGGCGGCTGGAGGCGCGCTTCGCCCCGATCGTCGTCGTCTCCGAGGGCGCCCAGCCAGAGGGCGGCATGCCCGAGGCCGAGGACAAGGGCCTCGACGCCTTCGGCCACGTCCGCCTCGGCGGCATCGCCCACTGGCTCGAGGGGCAGATCGAGGAGAAGACGGGCAAGGAGACGCGGGCCACGGTGCTCGGCCACGTCCAGCGCGGCGGCACCCCGACCGCCTTCGACCGCGTCCTCGCGACCCGCTTCGGCCTGCACGCGATCGACGCCGCCGATTCCGGCGAGTGGGGCAAGATGACGGCCTTGCGCGGCACGGATATCCGGCTGGCCGACCTCGGCGACGCTACTGCCGAGTTGAAGACGGTGCCGAAGGAGCTTTATGAAGAGGCTGAGGTCTTTTTTGGGTGAGCGGTGGGGGAGCCACGGGTGACCCCCCCACGGAGGCCGTCGCGCAGCTGGGGTGTGGTTCAGGGTGCGGGGCCGGGTTCCTGGAGCCTCCGTGGGGGGGTCACCCGTGGCTCCCGGCCGCTGTACCGGGTTGTCCTCACAGCTTGCTTGCTCGCGGTCGCGATCAGTGGGTGCGGGGGGTCAGGTGGGGTGTCTGATGGTTCGACTGTGACCGCTTACGTGACCGCGCCGCTTTGCGCGGGGGCTGAAGCTGAGCTGGCGCGGCGTGGGGCGGAGGCTGGGGATGTACGTGTGCGGGTCGTCTGCCTGCCGAGCGGGGAAAGCTCTCCGAGGCTCGACCTCGCCCAGATTGGCGCGAATGCTCGGCGTGCGACCGAGGATCACACCGCAATCGCCTACATCGGCGAGCCGACCAGATCAGCATCCCGCTTCTCAGCCCCGATTCTGAGGGAAGCCGGAATCGCCCAGCTCTCATCCATCCCCGGAGCAGCCGGAATGCAGAAGCTCCTCCGCGCCATCAGGGACACGAAAGACTCCAGCTCCCCGCGCCAGTCAGTCTTCGACCAACTCGAATAAGGCCTGATGCTGTGGGTGGAGGGACGGGATACCCCTCCCACGGAGGCTCAGGAACCCCGCCCGCACCCTGAATCACAATCCAGCTGCGCGACGGCCTCCGTGGGAGGGGTATCCCGTCCCTCCCCTACAACAAGTTCTTCAGCGCACTGTCGATGTCGCTGTAGCGAAACTGGTACCCCAGGTCGACCGCCCGCCGCGGCATCACCCGCTGCCCCCCACGCAACACCTTGCCAAACTCACCGCCGAATTTGAGGTCGAGCACGAAGCCCGGGACGGGGACCGAGGCGGGGCGGCCGAGGGCGCGGCCGATCGCCTGTGCGAACTCGCGGTTGGTGACCGGGTTGGGCGCGGTCGAGTTGACCGTGCCGGAGACCGCCTCGTTGTCGAGCGCCCAGAGCAGGATCCCGACCTCGTCGTCCATATGGATCCAGGAGACGTACTGGCGGCCGCCGGCGATCGGGCCGCCGAGGCCGAGCTTGAATGGGGGCAGCAGCTCGCCCAGCAGGCCGCCGCTCGCGTCGAGCACGTGGCCGGTGCGGACGATGACGAGGCGCAGGCCGATGCCCTCGGCCTCGTGCGCGGCGGCTTCCCACTCGCGCACGACCTCGGCGTCGTAGCCCTCGCCCGGCTCGGCCGACTCGTCGACCATCGCGTCGCCGCGGTCGCCGTAGAAGCCGATCGCGGCCTGGTTGACCAAAACCTTGGGCTTGTGCTCGAGCCCGGCGATCGCGGCGATCAGGTTGCGCGTGCCGGTGCGGCGGCTCTCCATGATCCGCCGTTTGGACTCGTCGGTCCAGCGCTGGTTGATCTTCTCGCCCTCGAGGTTGACCACGCCGTCGACGTTCTCGAAGGCGGCCGCGGGCGGCCGTTCCAGGGTCGGCTCCCAGGGGTGCCAGACGACGCTCGGGTTTGTGCCGCGGGCGCGCTGCGGGTCGCGCGAGAGCCCGACGACCGAGTCGCCCCGGGCGAGCAGCGCGTCGCACAGCGCCGAGCCGATGAAGCCGCTCGCTCCGGTGACGAGGACCCGCACTGGGTCAGCCCACCTCCACGGTGGAGAAGGTGCCGGTCTCCTCGCTGAAGCGGGCAAGGCCCTCGCGCTTGGCCTCCTCGACGACGGCCTTGGCCACCATCGGGGCGACGTCGCGGTTGAAGACGCTGGGGATGATGTAGTCCTCGGAGAGGTCGTCCTCGGTCACGACGTCGGCGATGCCGCGGGCGGCGGCCAGCTTCATCTCCTCGGTGATGTTGGGCGAGCCGGCGTCGAGCGCGCCGCGGAAGATCCCCGGGAAGCAGAGCACGTTGTTGATCTGGTTCGGGTAGTCGGAGCGACCGGTGGCCATGATCCGCACGTAGGGCGCCGCGTCCTCGGGCATCACCTCGGGGTTGGGATTGGCCATCGCGAAGACGATCGGGTCGTCGTTCATCCGGCCCAGCGCCTCGGCCGAGATGATCCCGGGCCCGGAGAGGCCGACGAAGAGGTCCATCCCCTCGATCACCTCGCCCGGGGCGCCGCTGAGCTTCTCGGGGTTCGAGTTCTCCGCGTACCAGCGCTTGATCCCGCTCATCTCACCCGACTGGTAGTCCTCGCGCTCTGTCGAGAGCGCGCCCTGGCGGTCACAGCCGACGACGTGGGTGACTCCGGAGGCGAGCATCATCTTCGTCACCGCTACCCCCGCCGCGCCGAGGCCAACCACGAGCACGCGCAGCTGCTCGATCGGCTTGCCGACGATCTTCAGCGCGTTGAACAGCGCCGCCATCGTCACCACCGCGGTGCCGTGCTGGTCGTCGTGGAAGACGGGGATGTCGAGCGCCTTCTTCAGCGTCTCCTCGATCTCGAAGCAGCGCGGCGCGGAGATGTCCTCGAGGTTGATGCCGCCGAAGGTCGGCGCGATCAGTTCGACCGTCTTGATGATCTCGCCGGCGTCCTGGGTGTCGAGGCAGATCGGGAAGGCGTCGACATCGGCGAACTCCTTGAACAGCATCGCCTTGCCCTCCATCACCGGCATCGCCGCCTCCGGGCCGATGTTGCCCAGCCCGAGCACGGCGCTGCCGTCGGAGACGACGGCGACGGTGTTCTTCTTGATCGTGTACTCGAAGGCCTTGGCGCGGTCGGCGTGGATGTCCTCGCAGACGCGGGCGACGCCCGGGGTGTAGGCCATCGAGAGGTCGTCGCGGGTCTTCAGCGGGTACTTGTTCTCGACCGAGATCTTGCCGCCGCGATGCATCTGCATCGTGCGGTCGACGTAGTCGAGCACGCGGGCGCCGCGGGTCGACCCGATCGAGCGCAGGATCCGCTCCCAGTGCGGCCGGTCCTGGGCATCGATCGTGAACTCGCGCACGCGCTTGCCCTCGCCGCCGGCGCCCGGCACCAGGTCGACCCCCTGCAGCTGCCCACCCGCCTCGGCGATCGAGGCGGTCAGCTTGCCCAGGGGCTCCTGCCGAGCGTCGAGCTCGACCCGGATCGTGACGCTGTACTGAGCGGAGACGGCCATCAGGCCAGCAATCGAATCAGATTCCGCCCCTCTGCTCGCGTGCGCCTCGGCTAGGCTCGGACGATGGCCTACGACGAAGCGCTCGCCGACCGCGTCAGGGACACGCTGGGAGCGCGTGACAACGTGGGCGAGCGCAAGATGTTCGGTGGGATGGCCTTCATGGTTGGCGGCAACATGGCGGTCGGGGTGATCGGCGAGGACCTGATGGTCCGGCTCGACCCGGTCGACGCCGAGAAGGCCCTGAGCGAGTCGCACACGAGGCCGATGGACTTCACCGGCAAGCCGATGAAAGGCATGGTCTACGTCGACCCCGCCGGCACCGAGGCCGACGAGGACCTCGCCGCCTGGGTCGACGCCGGCGCCGAGTTTGCGTCGTCCCTGCCCCCCAAGTAACGCTCGCCGCCCGCACGTTGCGGGCATTTCAAGCGCCGCAGGGGGAGAAACCAGTCCCGTTGGCGACTTTCCCGTCATATCGACGGGAAAATCGCCAACCGCGATCGTGCATTGGCAAGGATTGCCAATCGGCAGCACGGGGTCGTGTCGATTGGCCAATTGCGCTCGGTGGGGATCAGCGAAGACGCCGTGCGGGCTCGGGTTCGGGCGGGTCGCCTGCATCGAATCCATCGAGGTGTCTACGGCGTTGGGCACGCGGTGCGTTCGGACAAAAGTCGCTGGATGGCTGCGGTGCTCGCCTGTGGGAAGAGGGTCAGTGTCACTCGCGCTGGAGCATCGATTGGACCCGGCGCCGACGGAGCCGGGGACGGAGCCTCGACCATGTCTTTGATTGCTTACTGGGGCGCGGCGCTCAGTCATCGCAGCGCCGCGGAGCTCTGGGGTCTGTTGTCGCCCCGGGGTGGGTTGGCGGACGTGTCGGTTTGCGGCGATGGGGGCAGGACGAGGCGCACGGGCATCCGCATACATCGATCCCAGCTGCTCGTACCTGCTGCAGTTACATCCCGCGACCGCGTCCCGGTGACCAATCCGGCCAAGACGATCGCCGATCTTCGTCGGGCATCGGCTGGACGGGCACCGCTGATCGATCCCGCCGAGCTTCGGCGTGCGATTCGGCAGGCGAACTTCCTCGGCCTGCCGGTCGACGACGAGGCCCGACGCGAACGCACCCGCAGTGATCTGGAGCTGGACTTCTTGGCGCTCTGCCGGCGGTTCGGCCTGCCGCCACCGGAGGTCAATGTGCGGGTGGGTCCGCATCTCGTCGACTTCTACTGGCGCCGGCAGAGGCTGGTGGTCGAAACCGACGGGTATGCCGCGCACCGTGGGCGGGCGGCGTTCGAGGACGATCGGGGGCGGGACCTCGAGCTTCGTGCCCGCGGACAGCAGGTCATCCACATTGCCGAGAAGCAGTTGATCGAGGAACCGCAGCTGATTGCGGAGGTCGTCGGTGCTGGCCTTAGAGTTGGCGCCGATGGCGACTGACTCTTCCGATTCCGGCGAGCGGCCCGAGCTCTTCCTGATCGACGGCAACTCGCTCGCCTACAGGGCCTTCTTCGCGCTGCCGGAGTCGATCGGGACCAGCGACGGGCGGCCGACCAACGCGATCTACGGGCTCGCCTCGATGTTGGTCAAAGTCATCGACGAGCATCGCCCGGCCGGCGTGATCGTCGCCTGGGACGCCGGCATGTCGGGCCGCGAGGTCACCTACGACCTCTACAAGGCGCAGCGCAAACCGCGGCCCGACCTGCTGCGCGAGCAGTGGCCGCAGCTGATGCCGCTGGTCGACGCCTTCGGCTACACCAACGTCAAGGTCGAGGGCTACGAGGCCGACGACGTGATCGCCTCGCTCTCGCGGCGCGCGCGCGAACAGGGGATCGACGTGATGGTCGTCACCGGCGACCGCGACGCCTACCAGCTGGTTGCCCCCGGAATCCGGGTGATGAGCACCTCGCGCGGGATCACCGAGACGGTGATCTACGACGAGGCCGCGGTCGAGGAGCGCTACGGCGTGCCGCCGGAGTTGATTACCGACCTGATGGGGCTGCGCGGCGACACCTCCGACAACATCCCCGGCGTCCCCGGCATCGGCGAGAAGACCGCGACCCAGCTGCTGCAGAAGTTCGGCTCGCTGGAGCGGGTGCTGGCCAGCGTCGAGGAGATCTCCGGCGCCAAGCGCAAGCAGAACCTGGTCGAGCACGCCGACGACGCCCGCATGTCGAAGCAGCTGGCGACGCTGCAGTACGAGATCGAGACCGGGGTCGACATCGGCGCGGCGATGGGCTCCGAGCCCGACCGCGGCGCCCTGCGCGACTTCATGCGCGAGTTTGAGCTGCGCGCCGTGCTGGAGCGGCTCGAAGAGGCGCTGCCCGAGGGCGAGGCGGTGCCGGGGCGCAGCGTCGAGCAGGAGCTCGCGGTCGAGGTCGAAGAGGGCGCGCCGGAGGAGATCGGCGCGGGCGGCGCGGCGCTGGCGATCGCCGGCGATCGCTGGGCCGCCGCCCAGGGCGAGCGGATCCTCGCCGGCGAGGCGAGCCTCGACCAGATCGCCGTCGCCGTCGCCGCCCACCCGCTGACCGCCCATGACGCGAAGTCGCTCGGCGGCGGCCGCCACGGCCTGCTCGCCGCCGCCGCCCGCGAGGGCGTCGAGCTCGAGCTCGCGCACGACACGATGCTGGTCGCCTACCTGCTCGAGCCGCAGCGCCGCACTTACGAGCTGACCGAGCTCGCGGCCGACGCCGGGATCGGCCTCGCCGAGGGCGCCGCCGCCGAGAGCGGGGAGGACGACGCGCAGCTGGCGCTCGGCGAGGAGGTCGAGGCCGGCCTCGATCCGGCCGAGGAGGCGCGCCTGGTGGCGGCCCTGGCCGAGGCGCAGCGCCCGCGCCTCGAGCAGTTCGAGCTGGAGCCGCTGCTGCACGACGTCGAGCTGCCGCTGGTCCACGTGCTCGCGGCGATGGAACGCGAAGGGCTGAAGCTCGACGCGGAGCGCCTGGCCGAGGTCGGCGCCGGCTTCGGCGAGCGGATCGCGACGCTGGAAAAGGAGATCTTCGAGCTCGCCGAGGAGGAGTTCACGATCGGCTCGCCGCAGCAGGTCGGCCGGATCCTCTTCGAGAAGCTCAAACTGACCAGGAAGCGGCGCGGTAAGACCGGCTTCTCGACCGACGCTCGCGTGCTCGCCCAGATCCGCGACGAGCACCCGATCGTCGAGAAGATCGAGAGCTGGCGCGAGCTGACCAAGCTGAAGAACACCTACCTCGACTCGCTGCCCGACCTGATCGACCCCGAGAGCGGCCGCGTCCACACGACCTTCAACCAGGCCGCGACGACGACCGGCCGGCTCTCCAGCACCAACCCGAACCTGCAGAACATCCCCATCCGCACCGAGATCGGCCGCCCGGTGCGGGCCTGCTTCGTAGCCGAGAAGGGCAACCGCCTGCTCTCCGCCGACTACAGCCAGGTCGAGCTGCGCGTGCTCGCCCACGTCGCCGAGGAGGAGGTGCTGAAAGAGATCTTCCGCGCCGGCGAAGACGTGCACGCGGCGACCGCCGCCGAGGTCTTCGAGATCTCCCGCGACGACGTCGACGTCGGCCAGCGCTCGAAGGCGAAGATGGTGAACTTCGGGATCGTCTACGGGCTGACCGGGTTCGGCCTCGCCGACCGGCTCAACATCCCACGCAAAGAGGGCGAGGAGTTCGTCGCCCGCTACCTCGAGCGCTTCCCGGCGGTGCGGGCGTTCAGGGAGCAGGTCGTCGAGCGCGCCCAGGAGGAGGGCTACGTGCGCACGCTGATGGGGCGGCGGCGCTCGATCCCGGAGCTGCGCTCGGGCAACCCGAACACGCGGCGGCTGGGCGAGCGGCTGGCGGTCAACACGGTGATCCAGGGGACTGCGGCCGACATCATCAAGGTCGCGATGGTGCGCTGCCAGAACGCCATGCGCGAGGCCGGCGGCAAGACCCGGCTGATCCTGCAGATCCACGACGAGCTGCTGTTCGAGGGCCCGCCGGGGGAGATGGAGGCGGCGACCGAGCTGGTGGAGCGCGAGATGTGCGCCGCCTACCAGCTCGATCCGCCGCTCGAGGTCGACATCGGCGTCGGCCAGGACTGGCTCGACGCCAAGTAGCCGCCGCGCCTACTCGGTGGTCGGCGCCTCGCTGTCGTCCTCTCCGTCGTCTTCCTTCGCCGGCTTGGGCAGGACGACGTGCTTGTAGATCGCCTTGCCGTCGATCAGGACGAGCTCGGCGATCTTCACCGTCGCGCCCTCGGTCAGGCCGGCACGGCAGCGGCGCGAACCGCGGACGCCCTGGTGGCCGCGGTCGTCGCCGGGCTCGGCGTGCACGCCGTGGTCATCGCCGGGCTCGAGCTCGCCGGAACCGCGGTCGTCGCCGGGCTCGCCGGAGCCGCGGCCGCCGCGGTCGTCGCCCGACTCATCCTCGCCGCCGCGGCGCGAGGCAGACGCTCCGTGACCGCGCCCGCGCCGGTGATGGCGGAGGCCGTGGCGCCCGCGGTGGCGCCCGTTGTCGCAGCGGATCTTGGTGCGACGGGTGACGAGGCCGCTGACGCTGCCGCCCTCGGCGAGGTCGATGGTCAGCACGTGGGTTTCGGAGTCGAACGACTGCACGGTGCCCGCCGGGGCCGGGTCGTCGTGGCCGCGGTGGCCGGATGCCAGACCGGGCAGCGCGACCAGCGCCAGCACCGCGGCAACGGCTGCGAGCACCCCGCCGAGCCGCGCTCTATTGCCGTGTGAGTTCATCTTCTGATGCCTCCTGAGTCGGTTTGATGGAAGACGCTTCAATCCGACAACCCGGAGCCGTCGCGAAGATCACCCTCGTCGTCGGATTCGCCGGAGCCGCCCGATCCGGAGCCGCTGCCGTTCTCTTCTTCTGGAACGGGCTCGGGTCCGCCGCCGGGCCCCGAGTTGCCGCCGGGCCCGCCGCCATCGCGCAGCTCGCCGCTCCCGTCGTCGCCCGGCCCGGGCCCGGAGCCGCCGCCTCCGCCGCCGTGGCGGCCGTCGCGCGCCGGCCCGTCGTCATCGCCGCCTCCGGGACCGGAGCGGCCGCCGTGGCGGCCGCCGTCGAGCCGGCGCGGCCCATCGTCGCGGCGCCCCGGCCCGGGCCCGCCGCGATCCTCGCCGTCGTGCCGAATCCCACCGTGGCGCGGCCCGCCGTGCCGCCGGTCCTTGCCGCCGCGGCCGCGTCCCTCGCCGCCGCGCTCGCCGCCGCGCCCGCCGCGATCGTCCGGCCCGCCGTGCGATCCGTCGTCGTCGCCATGCCCGCTGCGGCGATCGTCGCCGCTTCCACCGGAATGGCTTCCACCCTCGTCCTCGCCGGCCGTGGAAGCGAGGGCGGGGACGACGGGGGCGAAGGGCTTCGCCGCGGCACCGGCCGGCGGCGGCTCGACCGCGCGCGCCTGGCTGTCGCCGCGATGGTCCTGCACCGCGACCCCGGCGCCGACAGAGCCGGCGAGGACGACGGCGACGACCCCGAGCTTCGCCGCGCCGCCGACTCCTCCGGCGCCGGCCCCGGCGGCGGCGATCGCGCCCCCGGCGCCTGCGCCGGCGCCCGCGGCCTCGGCCCCGTGGTCGATCAGCAGGCGCAGCAGCGGCAGCGGCAGCAGCAGCCCGGCGCCGTCGCGCAGCGCCCGCCGGGCGCGGTAGATCGCCTGCCGGGCGCCGCCGTCGGTGAGGCCGAGCGCGGTCGCGATCTCGTCGTGGCCGAGGCCCTCGAGCTCGCGCATGACGATCGCCGCCCGCTGCGCCTCGGGCAGCTCCCGCAGCCGCCGCATCAGGTCGGTCAGCTCCTCGCGTCGCTCCAGCTCCTCGGCCGGGTTGCGGCCGCCGGCCAGCGCCTCGGCGAGGATCTCCGGCGCGGGTGGGTTGTCGCGCAGGTCGTTGAGGGCGGTGTTGCGGACGATGCGGAAGAGCCAGGGGCGCAGGTCGATCTCGGACTCGTCGCGGCGCAGCGCCGGCAAGGCCTTGGCGAAGGCGTCCTGGAGCACGTCCTCGGAGCGGCCGCCGACGATCGAGGCGGCGTAGCGGCCGAGCGGCCTGCCGTAGCGGCGCACGATCTCCTCGAAGGCGCTCTCGTAGCCCTCGCGCACGAGCGTCACCAGTCGAAGGTCCGGCTGCGTGCGCAGGGCGGGGCCGAGGAAGAGACGGCTGGCGAATCCCTCTGCTGGCGGCGGCATCGTCAAATGATGCAACACGGTCCCGCGCCGAAAATCACGCTGCTTGACAGGATGGCCGGATGGACAAGGGCGTCGCAGTTCTGCTGACCGCTGCCGCGGGGGGCCTGATCGCCCTGCAGGCGCCGATCAACGCCGGCCTCGGTCGCGCCACCGGCAGCCTGCCGGCGGCGCTCGTCTCCTTCTCGATCGGCACCCTGGCGCTGGCCGCGATCGTCGTCCTCAGCGGTAAGGCCGGCGGCCTCGGCTCGACCTTCGACGTCAGCTGGTACTACCTGCTCGGCGGGCTGCTGGGCGCGATCTACGTCACCAATGCGTTGATCGCGGTCTCGGCGATCGGCGCCGGCGGGGTGGCGGCGGCGACGATCACCGCGCAGCTCGCGACCGGGGTCGCGATCGACCGGCTAGGCCTGCTCGGCCTCGAGCAGACGCCGATCGGCCTCGACCGGGCGCTCGGCCTCGCGCTGCTCCTCGCCGGGACCTTCCTGCTCGTCCGCTGAGCCCTTCGGCGGCGGTGCGATCCGCAGGTAGTGGTCGAAGGACCAGTCGACGAAGCGCTTGTTGCCGAGCAGGCGGATCAGCGGCCCGAGCAGGCGCGGCGGGATCCGCGGCACGAGCCGCTGCACGCGCAGCATCCAGCGGAACTTCCACTCGTGCGAGTCGTGGAACTCGGCGTAGCGGGCGGCCGCCCGCTCGCGGTCCTGGCGACCCTCGTAGACGTCGCGCAGCTCGCGGCCGAGGGCGACGCCGAAGTAGAGCGCGGTCCTGATCCCCTCCGCGGTCAGCGGCAGGCAGTGCCCGGCCGAGTCGCCGGCGAAGAAGACGCCGCCCTCGGTTGCGCGGCGCAGCTTGTGGGGGATCCAGTTGCCCTGGTAGCGGACGCGCTCGCTGCCCAGGTCCTCGGCCAGCAGCTCGGTCGTCTCACGCACGTGGAAGCGCGGGTCGAAGGAGCCGACGCCGATGCGCAGCTCGTCGCGGGCCGGGAACGACCAGCCGTAGCCGGCGGGGACGTAGCGGCGGTCGATCCAGATCTCGAGGTCCTCGCTGCTGCCGCCGGGATGGACCTCGAGCCCGCGCGAGAGCGGCGCGTCGGGCGGCTGGTAGCCGTCGCCGGAGGCGAGCACGCGGCGCCAGCCGAGCGCGTCGACGACGAGCGGCGCCGAGAGCACGCCGCGGTCGGTTTCGACCGCGATCGCGCCGTCGCCGTTGGCCGGCGCGGCCCGCCCGTTCACCTTGGCGGTCTCGAAGCGGGCGTCGCACTGCTCCCAGAGCAGCGCGCAGAGCTCGCGGTAGTCGAAGGTCGAGAAGGTCCAGGGCAGGCGGTAACGGCGCTTGCCGTGCGGGGTGTGGATCAGCAGCGAGTCGAAGCGCTGGCGCTCGGCGCCGATCAGCCCCAGCTGGCGCATCCACTCGGTCGGGATCCCGCAGGCCGAGGTCTGCCGCTCGCCGATCTCGTAGCGGTCGACGATCAGCACGTCGGCGCCGCTGCCGGCCAGCTCGCGGGCGATCGCGAGCCCGGCGAAGCTGGCGCCGCAGATCAGCACGTCATGGGAGCCCGCGAGCGGGGTGCGGTCGTCGCCTCTTGTGGTCGCCCTGGTCGGCACGACGCAGAGCGTATCCACTCTGCAATCATGGCCCGCTGTGTCCGTGACCGATACGACCTTGACCCCTGACGCTCCCGCTCCGACCGGCTCCCCGGTCGAGGGCTCCGGCGGCCTGCTGCTCGAAATCGACGGCCAGATCGTCCCCAACTACGCGGCGACGATGGTCTCCTTCGACGAGGGGGACGTGGTCAAAGGCAAAGTCGTGCGGATCGACAAGGACGAGGTCCTGGTCGACATCGGCTACAAGTCGGAGGGAGTCATCCCCTCGACCGAGCTCTCGATCCGCAAGTCGGTCGACCCGGCCGACGAGGTCGAGCAGGGCGAGGAGATCGACGCCCTCGTCCTGACCAAGGAAGACTCCGAGGGTCGCCTGATCCTCTCCAAGAAGCGCGCCCGCTTCGAGAAGGCGTGGCGCCGCATCGAGGCCTCCGCCGAGTCGGGCGAACCGGTCGAAGGCAGCGTGATCGAGGTCGTCAAGGGCGGCCTCATCCTCGACCTCGGGGTGCGCGGCTTCCTGCCCGCCTCGCTGGTCGACATCCGCCGCGTCCACAACCTCGACGAGTTCCTCGGCCAGACGCTCGAGTGCAAAGTGATCGAGCTCAACCGCAGTCGCAACAACGTCGTGCTCTCGCGCCGCGCCGTGCTCGAGGAAGAGCGCAAGGAGGTGCGCGAGCAGATCCTCGACCGGCTCCAGCCCGGCCAGGTCGTCGAGGGCAAGATCTCCAACATCGTCGACTTCGGCGCCTTCGTCGACCTCGATGGGATCGACGGCCTGATCCACATCTCCGAGCTTTCCTGGAGCCACGTCAACCATCCCTCCGAGGTCGTCTCGATCGGTGACACGGTGCGGATAAAAGTGCTCGACATCGACCGCGATCGCCAGCGCATCTCACTCGGTCTCAAGCAGACCCAGGAGGACCCCTGGCAGCGGGTGATCAGCACTCACCGTTCCGGCGACGTGCTCGAGGGCACGGTCACCAAGGTCGTCGCCTTCGGCGCCTTCGTCGAGATCCTGCCCGGGGTCGAGGGCCTGGTCCACATCTCCGAGCTCGCCGACCACCACGTCGAGAGCCCGAGCGAGGTCGTCGAGCCCAACTCGACCCTGAACGTGAAGATCCTCGAGATCGACGAGGAGCGGCGGCGGTTGTCGCTCAGCATCAAGCGGGTCGAGGGGCAGAACATGCCTATGGGCGACCTCTCGGCGCAGATCGCTTCTGCTGAGGGGTCGGATAGCCCAGACGATGAGGGTTCGGACGTCGCGGCCGCGGGTCCTGTCGGCGCAGGGGACCCACCTCCCCCTGCGGTAGCTGAAGCTTCCTCGGGGGAGGTCCCCCCTACGCCGCCACCCGCGGATGAGGCGCCTGAGGCTGACGCCGAGGAGCCCGAGGCCGTAGCTGAGGAGCCTGTGGCCGAGGTCGTGGCTGAGCAGCCTGAGGTTGAGGAGCCTGTGGAGTCGGCGGAGGAGCCTGCTGCGGAAGAGGCCGCTGAGCAGCCTGGCGATGAGCCTGAGGTTGCGGAGACTGAGGAGTCGGGCTCGGACGAGTCCTGAGGTTCGGTGGCCCGGCCGCTGACTATCGGGCTGACCGGTGGGATCGCGGCGGGGAAGTCGGAGGCGCTGGCCGCGTTTGAGCGGCTCGGGGCGGCGACGATCTCCAGCGACGCGGTCGTGCACGAGCTGCTCGAGGCCGAGCCCCTGCTCTCGCGGCTGACGGAACGCTGGGGTGAGGAGGTCGCGCCCGGGGGCACGGTCGACCGGCAGAAGATCGGCTCGATCGTCTTCGCCGACCCCGATGAGCTGAAGTGGCTCGAGGCCCAGATCCACCCGCTCGTGGGCGAGCGGATCGGCGTCTGGCTGGCCGGCCTGCCCGAGGACGACGGCGCCGGCGTCGCGGTGGTCGAGGTGCCGCTGCTGTTCGAGTCCGAGATGGAGTCGGTCTTCGACACGACCGTCGCCGTGGTCAGCTCGGACGCGGTGCGGCGCGAGCGCGCCGAGGCGCGCGGCCACGCCCTCGTCGACGAGCGCGAGGCGCGCCAGCTGGCCCAGGACGAGAAGGCGACGCGGGCCGAGCACGTGGTCGAGAACGACGGCAGCATCGAGGAGCTCGAGCGGGAGCTGTCCGGCCTTGTCGAGAAGCTGGCTCGATGAGGAAGAAGGCGCGCCGGCGCCGGCGGCTGCTGGCCGGGGGCGTCGCCGTGGTCGCAGGGCTCGCCGCCGGCCTCGCGCTGGGCGCCTTCGGCAAGTTCGACGACGTGATCCAGGAGCTGACGCTGCCCTTGCGCCATGAGGACGTGATCCGTCAGCAGTCGCGCGAGAAGGACGTCGACGCGGCGCTGATCGCTGCCGTGATCTACGCGGAGTCGAAGTTCGAAGACCGCACCTCGAGCGCCGGCGCTCGCGGCCTGATGCAGATCACGCCGCAGGCGGCAGCCGACATCGAGCGCCACAGCGGCGGCACCACCTTCGAGCTCGGCGACCTCGCCGACCCCGAAATCAACATCCGCTACGGCACCTTCCTGCTGCGCGAACTGCTCGACCGCTACAGCGGCGACGTCGTCGCCGCGCTCGCCGCCTACAACGCCGGACCGACCAACGCCGAACGGTGGGGGGGCAGCGAGCTGACGATCGCCGCGATCCCCTTCCCGGAAACGCGCGCCTACGTCGAAGACGTGCTCGAGAAGCAGGGCGCCTACCGTGACGAGTACCCGCGGGAGCTGGGATATTGAGCGCGCCACGCCCCCGTCTCGCGGCGCTCGCGATCGCCGTCGGCATCGTCCTCGCCGACTCCTCGATCGTCGTCCTGGCGCTGCCGGAGATCTATCGCCAGCTCGACACCAGCGTCGCCGGTGTGACCTGGGTGCTGGTCTCCTTCAACCTGGTGATGGCGCTGGCTGCCGTGCCCGCGGCCCACCTGGCGCGGCGGATCGGGCCGGGGCGGGCGGCGGCGATCGGGCTCGCGATCTTCGCCGGGGCGGGGCTCGCCTGCGGGCTCGCGGCCGAGCTGAACACGCTGATCGCCGCCCGCTGCGTGCAGGCGCTGGGCGGGGCGATCGCTGTCACCGCGGTGCTGGAGCTGCTGCCGGCCGCGGTCGGCTCCGAGCGGCGCGCCGTCGCCGTCTGGGCGGCGGCCGGCGCGACCGGGGCGGCGCTCGGGCCGGCCGTCGGCGGCATCCTCACCGAGCTCGTCTCCTGGCAGTCGATCTTCCTGATCCAGGCGCCGATCGCGATCGCCGTCGGCGTGCCCGTGCTCGCCGTCGCCAGGCACGAGGCGGCGACCGGGGTCATCGCCACCGAGCTGCGGCCGACTGGCCGCCCGCACCTACTCGCCAACCTGGCGCTGGCGCTGGCCTCCGCGGCGATCGCCGCGGCGCTCTTCCTGCTCGTGCTGCTGCTGATCGAGGGCTGGCGCCTGACCCCGATCGGCGCCGCGATCGTCGTCTCCGTGATGCCACTGGCGGCGCTGCTCGGCGCCCGGATCGGTCCCCGCGCCGGCAGCGAGCGGGCCCGCGCCGCGGCGGGCTCGATCCTCGTCGCCGGCGGCCTCGGCGGGCTCGCCCTGCTGCCCAAGGCCGAGGTCGCGCTGACCGTGCCGCCACAGCTGCTGATCGGCGTCGGCCTTTCGCTGGTGCTCTCGGCGCTGACCGAGACGGCCCTCGCCGGCCGCGCGCCGCAGGCGATCCACGGCGGCTGGACGATCTCGGCCCGCCATGCCGGCGTCGCGGTCGGGCTGATCCTGCTGACGCCGCTGTTCACGACCCAGATCGCCGATCAGCGCCGCGACGCGATCGAGGCCGGCACCGCGGTCGTGCTCGACTCGCGAGTGCAGCCGCTGCTCAAGCTCGAGCTGGCGCAGCGGATCCAGGAGCGGCTCGAAGGCGAGCAGGGGAAAGTGCCGACGATCGGGCCGGCATTCGAGCCGCTGCCCGAGGACCCAGACGACCGCGAGGACGTGCTGACCCTGCGCGACGAACTGCAGGACCAGCTCGACCGCGCCGCCACGCACGCCTTCAGCCCCTCGTTCGGCCTCGGCGCCCTGCTCGGCCTGCTGGCGCTGATCCCGATCGGCCTGGCGCGGAGGGTCGACCTGTGAACGCCGCATCGCGCGGGCAGCTGCTGATCGGCGCCGCGCTCGCCGCCTCGCTGCTGCTGGTCGGCGCCTACCTGGCCGCGGGCGGCTCCTCCTACACGCCGGCGAAGGCACAGGACCCGTGCGAGGAGCGGCAGTGGCGCGCTCCCGACGGCCTGCAGGAGCTCGCCGAGCAGTTCTCGCTCTCGGCGCTCGATGGCGCCGCCTGCGAGCTCGGCGTCAGCCGCGAGCGGCTCGCCCGCGGCCTGGCGACCCCCGAGGCGCGCGAGCGCTTTCTCGAGCGCCAGGGAATCGACGACGAAGAGTTGGTGCGAGCCGTCCGGGCCGGCCTGCTGCGTGCGGTCGACGACGCCGAACGCGCCGGCGCGCTCAACCCCGTCCTGGCCGATCCGCTGCGCTCGACCCTGCGCCGGATACCCCCCGAGCAGGCGATCGAGCTGATCCAGAACGCCGAAGACCTGCTCGACAGCCTGCAGAGCTTCTTCGGCCCCGCCCAGGGTCTGCTCGAACAGCTCTTCGGCTAGCCGCCCCCGGACGCGAAGCGGAGGAGGCGGCGCCTGGCTATTTCTTGAACTGGAACTTCTGGCCTTTGACGCTCCAGGAGATGCCGGTGCAGAGTTCTTCCGGCGTCACTTTGAGCGCGCTGGCGAGCTTGATGATCGTGCCCAGGCGAGGCTCGCGGCCGCCGCGCTCCAGCAGCGAGATCTCGGTGCGGTGCAGATCGCAGCGGAAGCCGAGCTCCTCCTGGGAGATTTTGGCGTTTTGCCGCGCTTTGCGCAGGCTGACGGAGAAGCGGTCTCTAGGTTTCATGGATGAGATTCTCTGTGTTTGATGACAGTTGCACTACAGACAGCGCACTTCTGTGCGGAACGTGCATGTTTATCCTAATTGGCGCCGCTCGGTAAGGTCATCCGGTGCCCGAGTTCAAGCTCAACCCGGCCTACACGCCGACCGCCGACCAGCCGAAGGCGATCGCCGGGCTGGCCGAGGGGCTGGGGGCGGGGGAGCGGTTCCAGACCCTGCTCGGGGCGACGGGCACGGGCAAGACGTTCACGATGGCGGCGACGATCGCCGCGGTGCAGCGGCCGAGCCTGGTGATCGCGCACAACAAGACGCTGGCGGCCCAGCTCTGCAACGAGTTCCGCGAGTTCTTCCCCGACAACGTGGTCGAGTACTTCGTCTCCTACTACGACTACTACCAGCCCGAGGCCTACGTCCCCGCCCAGGACCTCTACATCGAGAAGGACTCCTCGATCAACGACGAGATCGACCGCCTGCGCCACGCGGCGACGGCGGCCCTGTTCGCGCGCCGCGACGTGATCATCGTCGCCTCGGTCTCCTGCATCTACGGGATCGGCTCGCCGCAGGTCTACAACGAGAAAATGCAGCTGTTCAAGGTCGGCGAGTCGATCGACCGCGACGAGGTCCTGCGCAAGCTGATCAAGATGCAGTACCAGCGCAACGACTCGGTGCTCGGCCGCGGCTCCTTCCGTGTGCGCGGCGAGGTGCTGGAGATCATGCCCTCCTACGCCGAGTCGGCCTACCGGATCGCGCTCTTCGGCGAGGAGATCGAGTCGATCCAGCACTTCGACCCGCTGAGCGGCGAGATCTTCGACACGATCGACCACGTCTCGGTCTGGCCCGCGTCCCATTACGTGACCCGCGACGAGACCCTGGAGCGGGCGGTCGAGGAAATCCGCCACGAGCTGAACGCGCGCACGGCTGAGCTCGAGGAGGAGGGCAAGCAGCTCGAGGCGCACCGGCTGCGCCAGCGCACCGCCTACGACCTCGAGATGCTGAAAGAGGTCGGCTTCACCTCGGGGATCGAGAACTACTCGCGCATCCTCGACGGCCGCCCGGCGGGCAGCCCGCCGCACACGCTGATCGACTACTTCCCCGACGACTTCGTCGTCTTCGTCGACGAGTCCCACCAGACGATCCCGCAGATCGGCGGCATGTACGAAGGGGATCGCTCGCGCAAGCAGACGCTGATCGACTACGGCTTCCGCCTGCCCTCGGCGATCGACAACCGGCCGCTCAAGTTTGACGAGTTCCTCCAGCGGGTCAAGCAGCTGGTGATGGTCTCGGCGACGCCGGGGCCGTTCGAGCGGGCCGAGTCGGAACGGATCGTCGAGCAGATCGTGCGCCCGACCGGAATCATCGACCCGGCGATCGAGCTGCGCGAGACGAAGAACCAGATCGACGACCTGATGAACGAGATCAAGCTCGTCGCCGAGGGCGGCGACCGGGTGCTGGTCACGACGCTGACCAAGAAGATGGCCGAGGACCTGACCGAGTACCTGCTCGAGTACGGGATCAAGGTCCGCTACCTGCACTCCGAGATCGACACGCTGGAACGGATCCAGATCATCCGCGAGCTGCGGCTGGGCGAGTACGACGTGCTGGTCGGGGTCAACCTGCTGCGCGAGGGGCTCGACCTGCCCGAGGTCTCGCTGGTCGCGATCCTCGACGCCGACAAGGAGGGCTTCCTGCGCGGCGAGACCAGCCTCGTGCAGACGATCGGGCGGGCGGCGCGCAACGTCGACGGGCGGGTGCTGATGTACGCGGACCGGGAAACCGACGCGATGCGGGCGGCGATGAGCGAGACCGAGCGCCGCCGCGCGATCCAGCTCGCTTACAACGAGGAGCACGGCGTCACCCCGGAGACCGTGCGCAAGGGGATCTCCGAGATGGCCGAGTTCCTGGCGATGGAGGACCGCACGCCGAAGCGCCGGCGCGGCAAGCGCAGCGGCGAGTTCGCCGACGCGGCCGAGCTCGAGCGCACGATCGTCTCGCTCGAGGAGGAGATGCTCGCCGCCGCCGACGACCTGCGCTTCGAGGAGGCCGGCCGCATCCGCGACGAGCTCAAGGAGCTGCGCCGCGACCTCGACGGAATGACCGCGGGCGCGTAGGGCCGCCAGTCTAAAATCATCTGCTGGGCCGAGGACGCCAAGCAGCAGAAAACCCGCGAGCGCCGCATCCGCCGCACCAGGGAGGAGCTGGAAGAAGGCCAGCGCCGCCCCCGCTGCTGGCCCGGCTGCAGCCACCGCGAGCGCAAGACATAGCCTTGGCGGTCGTCGAGGGGCGGGGGTTTTCAGCGCGCGCGTTGACCGCGCGTTCATCGCGCGGTTGGCCGGCGAACGGCGCGAGACTTCTCGCGATTTGAGAGGTTATGTCCTCAGTGTCTGCGAGCGTAGAGATGGGGGATGGACTTATCTGCCTAGGGCGCGTCGGGGTGGTGCTGGTCCTCGCCCTGTTGCCCGCCCTCTTTGCGCCTCCGTCGGCCGGCGCATCGGCTGACGGACAGGCGGAGGTCACCGAGTTCCATCTCGGTGAGGAAGATCTGTTCCCCCGAGCGATCGCGGCCACGCCCGACGGGCGCATCTGGTTCATCGACGGGAAGGCGCGACGGACAGTGTCGTACGAGCGCCACTACAGAACCGTAATCGCTCGCCTTGGCGCCGACGGTGGTATCGAGGAATTCAAGCCTCCCTCCATTTTCGCGGCGTTCGCGATCGCCCCCGGCCCGGAAGGCAACGTCTGGTATCTGACGCCGCGCACCGTCGGTGGGCTCACCGCGACGGGGACCTTTACCGGGTTCCCGCTCGAGCGGCCGTACTCCAGCGTGGGCGCGATAGCTGCCGGCCCCGACGGCAACCTGTGGGTGAGCGAAGGAAAGGAGATCCTGCGCGTAGGCCCCGACGGCCAGGTGCGCCTGTTTCCGCTTCCCGACAGCGAACCGGGCGTGAGCTCGATCGTCGCGGGACCCGACGGCAACGTCTGGTTCAGCGAGCACAACACCGGGCGGATCGGGCGGGTCACCCCTGAGGGCAGGATTACCCGATTCCCCGTGCACGGCTATCCAGGCGACATCGCCGCCGGACCCGACGGCAACCTCTGGTTCACTGAACTCGGTCCCAACCGCCTCGGCCGCATCACACCCTCGGGCCGGATCACGAAGTTCCACGTGCCCAGGGGCGGGGAAGGCCCTCTGGCGGGGGGCCCCGACGGGCGTATTTGGTTCCCGACCGGGCTCGGGCAGATCACGCGGATCACCCCCAGCGGCCGGCTCTCGCGGGTCGAGCTTCCCTTCGTCGAAAGCGATGTCACCGATCTCACCTCGGCGCCGGACGGAGCGCTCTGGTACACGGCGATCGGTGACCGTCCCTGCTTCGGGGGAGGCGGCTCCTGCCAAGTGTGGCAGCCCGACAATCCCGGCATCGTCGGGCGGATCGCCCCCGGAGCGCGCGTGGTGCGGACCGCCGCGGCGGAGATCGCCAGGCCACGCGCCCGCGCAGGCCGCGGCAGGGCCGCGATACCGCTTTGGTGCCCTCGGGTTGCGTCGGCTCGGCCCTGTCGGGGAGTCGTCCGGCTCACCGCCGCGCTCCGGCCACGCTCGGCCAAGCACCGACGCCGCCCACCGGCGAAGAGGAACGTCCTGCTCGCTGTCGCCCGCTACCGCCTGGCGCCTGGCAAGGCGGAGCCGGTCGAGCTGCGGCTGGGACGGCGTACGCGTAGGCTGCTCGCCCGCCTCGGCCGACTGCGCGCGACCGCGACCCTCTCCCGCGCAGGCGCAGTGGCGATCAGCGAGCGTATCGTCGTTCAGCGTTGAGGCGGCCCATCCGACGATAGGGAAGGCGCTTCCCCTGCGTCGCGAGTTCACGGACATAGGGACCGATCGAAGCGACCTTAAGTCCGGCGCCCCGGGAGACGTCGGAGTTGTTAGACCCGTATCCAGTGAGCGCCTGCCCCTGAGCCTTCCGCCCTGATCTGGCCGGCGTTGCGGAGCTCGGCCAGCACCAGGCGAATCGTTGCGAGGCTGATCCCGGGCAGCGCCCGCTCGACATCGCGCCTGCGGAAGCGGGCGGGCGCCTGCTTGAGGATGTAGGCGCGAACCTGTTCCTGCTTGTTCCCGGATCGCTCATTGGCGGCTGCGATCTCCTGCTCGAAGGCGTCGTAGGCGGAAGCCAGCACCCGGGCCAGATAGGTGACCCAGGGCCACACGTCGTGCTCCCCCTGGTGCCAGTTGCGCTGGGAGTCGTAGAGCGTCTCGTAGTAGGTGTTCTTCGACTCGAAGACCCGCTGCTCGAGGCTGACGTAGCGGGCGACTCCGTAGCCCTGGGCCAGCAGCTCGTATGTGGTGATCAATCTGGCCAGGCGCCCGTTGCCGTCGGCGACCGGATGGATCGCGAGGAGGTCCAAGACCAGGGCGCCGATCAGAATCAACGGGTGGGTTCGCCCCTCCGCTTTCGCCTCGCCGTATCGGACGAGGAGCTCGCTCAGCGCGAACTCGGTTTCCTCCGGCGGAGTCGGCGTGAAGACCACCTCCTTCCGGCCGCCCTCATAGGAGACGATCAGGTTTTGGTCGCTCTTCAGGCGCCCGCCGTTGCCATCGGTGTGCTCGAACAGCAGGCGGTGCAGGTGCAGCACGAAGGGAACGCTCAGCTCCTCGTAGGCGTCCAGTGTCATCAGCATGTCGACCGCATCGCGGTAGCCGGCGAACTCGCGCTCGTTTCGGTTGCGGTAGCGATGCGATCCCTCGGCGATCCGCTCGGCTCGGTCGCCGTCGACCACAACGCCCTCGATTGCGTTGGATGCGGTGATCGAGGCGATTCGGGCGTGCTCCGCAAGCCCCCTCTCTGCCAACGTCACGTGAGACACGCATGATTCGGGAATTACTGAACCCCGAGGGCGTGATTGGAGCACGTGATGTCATTGATCAACCGAGACGAAGCCGCCGGCCGCGCAACGGAGCGAGCCGAAGGCGAGAGAAGTGAAGCGGCCGGCGGGGGCGCCGCGCCGCAGGCGGTTCCCGACCCCGAGCTGACCGAGCGCCCCAAGCGCCGGTCTTTCACCGCTGAGTACAAGCTGGCAGTCCTCAAGCAGGCCGACGCCTGCAAGAAGCCGGGCGAGCTCGGCGCCCTTCTGCGCCGCGAGGGCCTCTACTCCTCGCACATCTCGACCTGGCGCCGCCAGCGCGACGCGGGCGAGCTGGGACGCAAGCGCGGCCGCAAGGGAGCCGACCCGCTGGAGACCGAGAACGCCGAGCTGCGCCGCCGCGCCGAGCATGCCGAGTCCGAGCTGGCCAAGGCGCGCAAGGTGATCGAGGTGCAGGGAAACGTCTCCGCGCTCTTGGAGGACCTGCTCGGGACCGAGGGCGCCGAAGAGAGCACCGAGCGATGATCGAGGCCACGGTCGAGGAACTGACCCCGATTGTCGGCACAAGGCCCGCCTGCCGGGCGCTGGGGGCCTCGCCGGCGACGATCTACCGTCGCCGACGCCCGCCCGAGCCCAGGCCGAAGAAGCCGCGGCCCCGTCCGGCGCGGGCGCTCGGCGAGGCCGAGCGCGAGGCCGTCCTGGCCGAGCTGCACGGGGAGCGCTTCGTCGACTCCTCTCCCGCCGCGGTGTGGGCGACTCTGCTCGACGAGGGCCGCTACCTGTGCTCGGAGCGGACCATGTATCGGCTGCTGGAGGCCAGCGGCTCCTCGCGCGAGCGCCGCGACCAGCTCACCCATCCGGCATACGCGAAACCCGAGCTGCTCGCGACCAAGCCCAACGAGACCTGGTCGTGGGACATCTCCAAGCTCAAGGGCCCGGCGAAGTGGACCCACTACCACCTCTACGCGATCCTCGACATCTTCAGCCGCTACGTCGTCGGCTGGACCGTGCAGCTGCGCGAGTCCGCCGCCGTCGCCGAAGCGCTGATCGCCCAAGCCTGCGAGCAACAGGCGATCCCTCGCGACCGGCTCACCCTGCACGCCGACCGCGGCACCTCGATGCGCTCCAAGCCGGTCGCCTTCCTGCTCGCCGACCTCGGCGTGACCAAGACCCACTCGCGTCCCTACACCTCGACCGACAACCCCTACTCGGAGGCCCAGTTCCGCACCCTGAAGTACCGGCCGGCCTTCCCGGCGCGCTTTGACTCGATCGAGCACGCCAGGGAGTTCTGCCGCTCCTTCTTTCGCTGGTACAACCACGAGCACCGCCACTCGGGCATCGGCCTGATGACGCCGGCGAGCGTCCACCACGGCCGCGCCAAGAAGGCCCGCGCGCAGCGCCAGGCCGTCCTCGCCGCTGCCTACGCCGCCAACCCCGAGCGCTTCGTGCGCGGGGCGCCGAAGCCGCCCACGCTGCCCGAGGCAGCGTGGATCAACAAGCCCGACTCAGAGGAGGTTGCTCACTAAATTCGACCGGCAGGTGTCTCATTTTCGTTGACAGGTACCGGCCGGCCCAAGAGCTCGGGGCGCTGATCCTCGAAGAGGCGCTCCTGGCCCCTGCCGGTGTCGATCCTGGCGAGGACAGCCCCGAGCGCCCGGGGCTGCGATCGAAAGGTCTTGTCGAGATCGACGAAGCTCTGCATGGAGCTAATCGTCTCATAATGGAGCTAATAAGGCGCGAAATTAGCGCAATTATTCGCCCGTTTTCGTCAGGCCAGCAGCTTCACCGCCTTGGCGCTGTCGGCGTGGAACTCGCCGCGCACGAGCTTGCCGTCGCCGTCGTACTTCATCACGTGCGCGAAGGGCGTCTCGAAGCTGCCCTTGTCGTTGCCGGCACGCTGGGTGCCGAGCACGACCACCGTGTCGCCGCCATCGATGAACTCGCTCGGCTCGACGCTGAACGAGGACCAGTAGTTGGGGATCTGGGCGAAGTTGGCCATGATCGCGTCGCGGCCCTTGGTCTCGCCACCGAGCGGCAGCTCCTCGGACGTGTACCAGACGGCGTCGTCGGCGAAGTCGCCGCTGAGCGCTTCGAGGTCTCCGCGGCCGAACGCCTCGTAGGCGCTGCGGGCGGTATCGACGTTTGACATCTCTCCTCCTAGGTGGAAGTCACCCCGCCCAAGGAGACCGTACGCCCGGTTGTCCGCCGACGCATCGGGGGTTCGCCGCAATCTAATCTTCACGGGATGTCGATCGACGTGACCGAGGCGACCTTCGCGGAGGAGGTGGTGGAGCGCTCGAAGCAGGTGCCGGTCGTCGTCGACTTCTGGGCCGAGTGGTGCGGGCCGTGCCGGACGCTTTCGCCGGCCCTGGAGGCGGCCGAGGCGGCGCGGGCGGGCGAGGTCGTGCTGGCCAAGGTCGACGTCGACTCGAACCAGGGTTTGGCGGCGCGCTACGGCGTGCAGGGAATCCCGGCGGTCAAGGCCTTCCGCGACGGCGAGGTCGCGGGCGAGTTCGTCGGCGCTGTGCCGAAGGCCAAGGTCGAAGAGCTGTTCGACTCGCTGCTCCCCTCGCGGGCCGACGAGCTGCTGGCCAAGGGCGACGAGCTCTCGCTGCGCGAGGCGGCCGAGCTCGAGCCGCGGCGGGCCGACATCGCCGTCGCCCTTGCCAAGGCGCGGCTGGAGCGCGGAGCCGAAGCGGAGGCGTTGGAGGCGGTCGAGGGCTTCGAGGGCGACTTCGCCGCGGAAGGGATCGCCGCCCGGGTCCGGCTGGCCGAGCAGGGCATCGGCAGCGATGCCTTCGCCAAGCTCGTCGGCGGCGAGCACGAGGCGGCGCTCGACGGCCTGCTGGAGGCGATCGCTGACGCCGAACAGGACGCCCGCGAGGACCTGCGCCGCGCAATCGTCGGCATCCTCAGCGAATTCGACCCCGCCGACCCGGCCGCCCGCGAGTACCGCAAGCGCCTCGCAACTGCGCTGTATTGACACAGAGGCGTCGCGGACAAATCACTCTGTGCGCGCCACGCGTGCGCCGCGCCGCCCTACGGTCCGGGCATGGTTCCGTCTGCTGTCTTGCCGAACCCCGCCGAGCCCGGTGTGGTTGCGTTCGGGGCGCTCGTGGGCGGTTTCATCGGGTACACGGCGGCTTGGATCGGTGGCGCGGATGAGGACGCGCGGATTCGACGCTCGGCCAAGGGGAGCTACTACGGCACGGCGGCCATGCTGGGGTTCTATCTGCTGACAAATGTCCGAGCTTCGGGTATCCTCTGAGATATGTTTCGGGCCTGGGCAGTTCCTTACGGCATCGCTATGGCGATCCTCGCTCCGCTGATCCTCATCGCTGACGCTTCCACCTGGGACCGAGGCGTGTTCTGGGCGATCCTCACCGTAGTCCTCGTCTCGACTCTGCTGCTTCATTTCCGCATGGAAGACCGGGAGGTCGCCAGGCGCGAGGGCGGCTCGGGATCATCCACCCGTCAAGGCTTGCAATAGCCGCCTGACAGGAGGCCGCCGCGGCGGGGGCGAATATGGCGGGATGAGCGTTTTGCCGCCACGCAAGCCGCGCCCGGCGTTGCCTGAGGGGCCGTTCCTGGTTGTCGGGCTGGCTCGCTCCGGGCAGGCGGTGGCGCGGATGCTGGCGGCGCGGGGGGCGACCGTGCGCGGGGTCGATTCCGGCCATCCCCCGGGAGCGGCAGGGCTGGCGGGGGCGGGCGTCGAAGTCTTCCCGGATACGGATGGACTTGCTCAGCTCGACGCCACGCGGACCGTCGTCAAGAGCCCGGGCGTGCCGCGGGGGGCGCCGGTGATCGCGGCGGCGCTGGAGCGCGGCCTCGACGTCGTCGGCGAGCTCGAGCTGGCCTGGCGGGCGGTCCCCAATCGCACCCTGGCGGTGACCGGGACCAACGGCAAGACGACTACGGTCGAGCTGCTCGGCCACATCTACCGCAGCGCCGGCGAGCCGGTCGCGGTGGCGGGCAACGTCGGCACGCCGCTCTCCTCGCTGGCGGGGACGGTCGAGCCCGACGCCACCGTCGTCTGCGAGGCATCGAGCTTCCAGCTCGAGGACACGACTGCCTTCGCCCCCGAGTGCGCCGTCTTCCTCAACCTCGCCCCCGATCACCTCGACCGCCACGCCGGCCTCGACGCCTACCGCGAGGCGAAGCTGCGCATCTTCGCCAACCAGGGCAACGACGACATCGCGATCTACAACGCCGACGAGCCCGCCCTGGCCGGCGTCGACCTCGGCGGCTGCGCCGGCCGCATCGCCTTCTGCCGCGGCGCCGCCCCCGACTGCGAGGTCTCGCTGGCCGAGGGCACGATCTTCTACGACGGCGAGCCCTTGATCGCGGCCGCAGAGCTCGGCCTCTTCGGCGAGCACAACGTCGCCAACGCGATGGCCGCCGCGAGCGCGGCGCTGGCGATGGGCCTCGACCGCGACGCCGTGCGCGAGGGGCTGCGCAGCTTCGCCGGCGTGCCGCACCGGCTCGAGCAGGTGGCCGAGATCGGCGATGTGCGCTTCGTCAACGACTCGAAGGCGACCAACGTCGCCTCGGCCGTGGTCGGGATCGGCGCCTTCGAGGGCGGCGTCCACGCGATCCTCGGCGGCAGCGAGAAGGACGAGCCCTTCGCGCCGCTGGCCGGCCCGGTGGCCGAGCGCTGCGCCGCCTGCTACCTGATCGGCGCCAGCGCCGACCGACTCGCCGCCGAGCTCGCGCCGGCACTCGCCGGCGGGGTCGAGCTGCACCGCTGCGACGATCTCGAGGACGCCGTCCGCCGCGCCGCCGCCGCCGCCGCGCCGGGTGAGGTCGTGCTGCTCTCGCCGGCCTGCGCCAGCTTCGACTCCTTCGAGAACTTCGAACGGCGCGGCGACCGCTTCCGCGAGATCGTCGCGGAGCTTTCATGAGCGCGATCGCCCTGCCCTGGCGCCGCAAGAAGGCGAAGAAGCGCGCCGCCACCCTGCCCGCCGAGTACAACCTGCTGCTGACCGCGACCCTCTGCCTGCTCGCCTTCGGCGCGGTGATGGTCTTCTCCGCCAGCTCGACCACGCGGGTGCTGAGCGACGGCGGCCTCTCCGACAGCGCCTTCTACCTGAAGCGGACGCTGCTCTTCGGCGCCGCCGGTCTGCTGATCCTGCACCTGACCGCGCGCAGCGGCCTGCAGCTGGTGCGGCGGCTGACGCCGGCGATCCTCGGCGCCTCGCTCTTCCTGCTGCTCGTCGTGCTCGTCGCCGGCACCACGGTCAACGGCTCCAGCCGCTGGATCGGCTCCGGCTTCCTGCAGATCCAGCCCTCCGAGCTGGCCAAGGTCGCGCTAATCCTCTACGCCGCCGACCTGCTCGCGCGCAAGCCGAAGCGCGTGCGCTCGCTCGAGGGGCTGATGCCGTGCCTGCTCGTGGTCGGCGGGGCGACGCTGCTGATCGTCGCCGAGCCCGACCTCGGCACCGCGATGGTCGTCTGCTTCGCCGTCGCCGCGACCCTGCTGGCGGCCGGCGCGCGCGTCCGCGACCTCGCCCTGATCGCGGCCGGCCTCGCCTTCTTCGGTCTGCTGATGACCGTGATAGAGCCCTACCGGATGGCGCGCCTGACCGGCTTCCTCAACCCGGGCGCCGACGCCGGCGGGGCCGGTTTCCAGGCGGCGCAGGCAAAGATCGCGCTCGGCTCGGGCGGGCTTTTCGGGGTCGGGATCGGCAACGGCGTGCAGAAGGCCTTCTACCTGCCCGAGGCGCACACCGACATGATCTCGGCCGTGATCGGCGAGGAGCTCGGCCTGGTCGGGATCCTCGGCGTCGTCGGCCTCTTCTCGCTCTTCGGCTACGCCGGCCTGCAGATCGCGAAGAAAGCGAAGGACAACTACGGCAAGCTGCTCGTCGCCGGGCTGACCTCGCTCGTCCTCGTGCAGGCGACGATCAACCTCTTCGCTGTGATGGGGCTGGCGCCGCTGACCGGCGTGCCGCTGCCCTTCGTCTCCTACGGCAACAGCAGCCTGATGGCGACGCTGTTCGCGGTCGGCCTGATCCTCAACGTCGCTCGTGGAGGGACCGCCCGCGCTGGCAAACTGCGCGTCGTCGAGGGTGGGCGCAAGCCCGCAAGGAAAAAAAGGAGCCGATCGAAAGTTGCGCGACCCAGACGTGCTCAGAGCGGTGGTGGCGGCCGGGGGAACGGCCGGTCACGTCGTACCGGCCATGGCGGTCGCCGACGAGCTTCGGGCTAGCGGCGCCGAGGTCTCGTTCCTCGGCACGCGCGAGCGGATCGAGGCCGACCTGGTGCCGGCCGCCGGCTACGAGATCGACTTCCTCAAGGTGCGCGGGCTCGACCGCGGCAGTCGCCTGCGCGCCGGGCTCGCCGCCGCCGAGGCCGTGGCCGCCGCGGGCACGGCGCTGCGCGTGCTCTGGCGCCGCCGGCCCGACGTGGTCCTCGGCGGTGGCGGCTTCGTCGCCGGGCCGGCCGGGCTCGCCGCCGTGCTCGGCCGCGTGCCGCTCGTGCTGACCGAGGCCGACAGCCATCTCGGCCTCGCCAACCGGCTGCTGGCCGGCCGCGCACGGCGCGTCTGCCTCGCCTTCCCGATCGCCGGGCGCGAGGGCGAGCGCTTCCCGGTGACCGGGCGCCCGGTGCCGGCGGCGGTGCTCGCCGCCGACCGCGGCGCGGCCCGCGCGCGCTTCGGCGTCGCCCCGGAGGCGCGCTGCCTGCTGGTGATGGGCGGCAGCCAGGGCGCGCGCTCGATCAACGAGTGCGCGATCGCCGCCCTGGCCGAGCGCCCGGGGCGCGAGTTCGACGTCATCCACCTCGCCGGCCGCCGCGATTTCGAAACGCTGCGCGAGCGCCTCGCCACCGCCCCCCACGGCGAGCGCTACACCCTGCTCGACTACGAGCCCGACCTCGGCGACTGCCTCGCCGCCTGCGACCTGGTCCTCGGTCGCTCGGGCGGGTCGATCTTCGAGCTGACCGCAACCGGCAGGCCGGCGGTCCTCGTCCCCTTCCCGCACGCCGCCGCCGGCCACCAGGAGAGCAACGCCGCCTGGATGGCGGAGGCGGGCGCAGCGAGCGTGATCCGCGACGAGGAGCTCGAGCCCGGCGCGCTCGCCGGCGCCGTCGCCGAGCTGCTCGGCGACGAGCGGCGCCTGGCCGCGATGGCGGCGGCCTCGGCCACGCTGGCGATGCCCGACGCGGCGCGCCGGATCGCCGACCAGGTGCTGGCGGTGGCCGGCACGCCGCCGGAGGTGGCGGGATGACGCCGGCCGGGGACGATCGGAGCTGGGCGGATCGACGCCTGCACTTCGTCGGCATCGGCGGCGCCGGGATGAGCGGCCTCGCGCTGGTCTGCAAGCGGCTCGGCGCGAGCGTGACCGGCAGCGACCGCAGCGACTCCTCATATATGGAGCGCCTGCGCGCCGCCGGGATCGAGCCGGTCGTCGGCCACGACGCCGCGAACCTGCCCGCCGAGGCCGAGCTGATCGTCTCGACCGCGATCGACGCCGCCAACCCCGAGCTGGCGCTAGCCCGCGAGTGCGGCATGCCGGTCCGCCACCGCGGCGAGCTGCTGGCCGAGCTCTGCGCGCAGAAGCGGCTGATCGCGATCGCCGGCACCCACGGCAAGACGACGACGACCTCGATGCTCGCCTGGGCCCTGCGCGAGCTCGGCGCCGACCCCGCCTTCTTCATCGGCGGCGAGGCGCCGGGCCTCGGCCCCGGCGGCGAGGCCGCAAATGCCGGCTGGGGCGAGGGGGAGTGGGTGGTGGCCGAGGCCGACGAGAGCGACGCGAGCTTCCTCGAGCTGAAGCCCGAGATTGCGGTCGTGACCAACATCGAGATGGACCACCACTCGCGCTGGGGCTCGGAGGCGGAGCTGCGCGAGGCCTTCGACCGCTTCGCCGCCGGCGCGCAACTCGCCGAGTCCCACCCCGACTCGCCCGGGCCGGCGGAGCTCGGCCTCGCGGTTCCCGGCCGCCACAACGTGCTCAACGCCCGCGCCGCGATCGCCGCGGCCGAGGCGGCCGGCTTCGATCCGGGCGAGGTCGCCGCGGCGCTGGCGGGCTTCCCCGGCGTGCGCCGGCGGCTCGAGCTCAAGGGCGAGCGCGGGGGCGCGCGGATCTACGACGACTACGCCCATCACCCGACCGAGGTGCGGGCGGCGCTGGACGCCCTGCGTGAGCTCGGCCCCGGGCGCCTCGTCGCCGTCTTCCAGCCGCACCTCTACTCGCGCACCAAGGCGCTCGCCGAGCAGTTCGGGGCGGCGCTCGCGCTCGCAGACGAAGCGCTCGTGCTCGACGTCTACCCGGCCCGCGAGCAGGCCGTCGGCGAGCTCGCCGGGGTCAGCGGCCTCGACGTCGCCCGCGCCGCGGCCGACCGGATGGGGGGGAGGAAGGTGCTCTGGACGCCGACCCTGGCGCAGGCGGAGTCGGCGCTGGCCCCCCGGCTCGAGCCCGGCGTCGTCGCGGCCACGATCGGCGCCGGCGACGTGGTCGCTGTCGGCGAGTCCCTGCTCGGCGACGGGGCGACCGTATGAGTGCTCCGCCGCAGGGGATCGAGCGCGACTTCCCGCTCGCCCGGCTGACCACCGTGCGCACCGGCGGCGCGGCCGAGTGGTTCGCCCGCCCGCGTGACGGCGAGGAGCTGGTCGCGCTGCTCGCCTGGGCGGGGGCGGAGAGGCTGCCGATCGGCGTGATCGGCTCGGGCTCCAACCTGCTGATCGCCGACGACGGCTTCCGCGGCCTCGCGCTGAAGCTCGACGGTGAGCTCGCGACCGTCTCCCACGACGGCGAGACGCTGCTCTGCGGCGGCGGCGCCCGGTTGCCCTCGGCGGCGGCGAAAGCGGCGGGCTGGGGCCTCTCCGGCCTCGAGTTCGGCGTGAACATTCCGGGCACCGTCGGCGGCGCGGTGAGGATGAACGCCAACGCCTACGGTGGCCAGCTGGCCTCGGTGCTGGAGTGGGTCGACATCTGCACGCCCGGCGGGCGTGTGCGACGCGACCCGGAGCAGCTCGGCTTCGCCTACCGCAGCTCGAACCTGCGCTCCGACGAGGTCGTCGCCCTGGCCTCGTTCAGGCTCGAGCCCGGCGATGCGGCCGCGATCAAGGAGACGATGGCGGCGATGCGCGAGCGCCGCCACGAGGCCCAGCCCTCGGGGATCAAGACCTTCGGCTCGACCTTCAAGAACCCCGAGGACGAGCGAGCCGAGGGCCGCACCGCGGGCCAGCTGCTCGAGGCGGCCGGCTGCCGCGGGCTCGAGCTCGGCGGCGCGCGCTTCTCGGCCAAGCATGCCAACTTCGTCGAGAACACCGGCGAGGCGACGACCGCCGACGTATTGGAGCTGATCGCGGCCGGGCGCCGCCGCGTGCACGAGCGCTTCGGCCTCGTGCTCGAGCCCGAGGTGCAGACGCTCGGTGAGGTGCGCTGGCCAGAGGGCTGGCAGCTGTGAGGCGATGGCTGGCGATCGCGGTGCTGGTCGCGCTCGCAGCCGGCGCCGCCTACTGGTTCCTGATCCGCGATACGACCGTCGAAGCGCAGCTGCGGGCGCCGCGGGCGACGGCGACGATCGGCAGCGGCGAGGACGCGATCGCCGTCGGGCCGGATGGGCGCATCCTCGCCTGGATGCCGCTGCCCGAGGAGCTGCAGTTGCCCGAGCTGCCGCTCGCCGAGCCGCCCGCGAACGGCCGGCTGGCGGGCCCGGTGCTGCAGCAGGCGAAGGTCCTTGGCGCCGCCCCGGCGACCTTGCGCCCATATATAGAGAGCAGCTACTACGGCGAGCGCGGGGTCGCGGTCGAGCTGCGCTCGGGAATCGAACTGCGCTTCGGCGACGCTTCGCAGGCCGCGGCGAAGTGGAAAGCCGTGGCCGCCGTGCTCGCCGACCCCTCGATCACCGCGCTCGATTATGTAAACGTGATCGCTCCCCGCCGTCCCTCGGTGGGCGGCTCTGGGCATACGCTTCCGCCCCTGGAATGAACCCTCGACCACAGGGTGAGGTTGGCCAAACCCTCAAGTCGTAGTCGAGATATCGGCCTGCACGATGCCGCCCGCGCGTTTGACACAAAGGAGGATTTCCCCTACGTTGGGCGGAATTTCCGGGGTAGTGGCAGAGGATGGAAACCTCAAGCATTGCTGAAGCCTCGGACGGAGAAGGGCTCAACTCAAGATGGAATCCACTTACTTGGCCGTAATAAAGGTCGTCGGAGCCGGCGGCGGGGGCACCAATGCCGTCAGCCGGATGGTCGACGCGGGAATTCGCGGCGTCGAGTTCGTCGCCGTCAACACCGACGCGCAGGCCCTGCAGGCCTGCGACGCCGACATCAAGCTCTCGATCGGGCAGGAGCTGACCCGTGGCCTCGGCGCTGGCGGTAACCCCGACGTCGGCGCCGGCGCCGCGGCCGAGAGCCGCGACGAGATCAAGGAGGCGCTGAAGGGCGCCGACATGGTCTTCGTCACCGCGGGCGAGGGCGGCGGCACCGGGACCGGCTCGGCGCCGGTCATCGCCGAGATCGCCAAGGAAGAGATCGGCGCGTTGACGGTCGGCGCAGTGACCAAGCCGTTCGAGTTCGAGGGCAAACGACGGATGCAGCAGGCGCTCGAGGGAATCGAGAAGCTGCGCAACAACGTCGACACCCTGATCATCGTCCCCAACGAGAAGCTGCTGCAGGCGGTCGAGCGCCGCACCTCCGTGCTCGAGGCCTTCCGCCAGGCCGACGACATCCTGCGCCAGGGCGTGCAGGGGATCACCGACCTGATCACGATCCCGGGCCTGATCAACCTCGACTTCGCCGACGTGCGCACGATCATGCGCGACGCCGGCTCCGCCCTGATGGGCGTCGGCACTGCATCGGGCGAGTCCCGCGCCGTCGACGCCGCCAAGGCCGCGGTCACCTCGCCCCTGATCGAGGAGTCGATCAAGGGCGCGACCGGGATGCTGCTCAACATCACCGGCCCCGAGGACCTCGGCCTGTTCGAGGTCAACGAGGCGGCGCAGCTGGTCCAGGCCGAAGCCGACGACAACGCCAACATCATCTTCGGCTCGGTCGTCGATCAGTCGATGCGCGACGAGGTCCGCGTCACCGTGATCGCCACCGGGTTCGAGGGGTTCGAGCTGCTCGCGCGCTCGCCGCAGCGGGTGCGACGGCGTTACGAGAGTCGGCCGCGGATCTCCGCCGAGGACACTGACATCCGCAAATTGCGGGTCAGTGACGACGACATCGACGTGCCCGGCTTTCTCAAGGAATAGGAGCAGACGGGAGGGCGCGTTGCCCCTCCCCCGGAGTCGGGCGCCCTCCCCATGAGGCCGTCGCGCAGCTGAATCGTTGGCGTGCTTTGGAGCGCCTGTACGGGAGCCTCCTGGGGAGGGCGCCCGACTCCGGGACTCGCGCCGTCGCGGCGCTCAATAGCCTTGCGCGCCGTGAGCTTGAGGCAGACGCCGTTGCGCGAGATGCATGTTGAGGCTGGGGCGAAGCTTGTTGATTTCTCTGGCTGGGAGATGCCCGTTACGTACGAGGGAGTGCGGGAGGAGCACACCGCGGTTCGCACGCATGCCGGGATGTTCGATGTCTCGCACATGGGCGAGGTCGAAGTTGAGGGGCCGGGGGCGCTTGCGTTTCTGCAGCGGGTGCTCTCCAACGATGTGGGGACGATCGCGCTCGGCGGGGCCCAGTACTCGTGCCTCTGCGCCGAGGACGGCGGCGTGCTCGACGACCTCTTCGCCTACCGGCTCGGCGGCGACCGCTACCTGATCGTCACCAACTGCGCCAACCACGATGCCGACCTCGCCTGGCTCGGGCGCTGGAGCCGCGGCTTCGACGTCAGCGTCCGCGACGTCGCCGACCGCTACGCGATGCTCGCCGTGCAGGGCCCGCACGCCCGTGCGATCGTCACCGCCACGCTGGCGATCGAGCTGCCGCCGCGGATGCGCGTCGCGCACGCGCGCGTCGGCGGCCGGCCGGCGCTCGTCTGCGGCACCGGCTACACCGGCGAGGACGGGGTCGAGCTGCTGATCGACCCCGAGATCGCGCCGGCGATCTGGGCCGAGCTGCTCGACGCCGGCGTCGTCCCCTGCGGGCTCGGCGCCCGCGACACGCTGCGGCTCGAGGCCTGCTTCCACCTGCACGGCAACGACCTCAGCCCCGAGCGCAACCCGATCGAGGCCGGCCTCGGCTGGTGCTGCAAGGAGGCGACCGGCTTCGTCGGCGCCGACGCCGTCGCCGAGGCGCGCGCGGCGGGCACGGCGGAGCGGCTGGCGCCGTTCAAGATCGAGGGTGTCGGGATCCCGCGCCAGGGCAACCCGGTGCTCGCCGGCGGCGAGCCGGCCGGCGTCGTCACCAGCGGCAGCTTCTCGCCCTCGCTCGAGCTCGGCATCGGCATGGCCTATGTGCGCAGCGACCTGGCCGAGCCCGGGACCGAGGTCGAGATCGACGTGCGCGGCAAGCACCGCGCCGCCCGTATAGCGTCCAAGCCTCTCTACGAGAGTCCCGCATCCCGGAAGGAGAAGTGACGAAGTTGGCCGAGGCAAGCTATCCCGACGATCTGCTCTACCACGACCAGCACGACTGGGCCCGCCTCGAGGGCGACGAGCACGCCGTGTTCGGGATCACCTGGTACGCGCAGGACAGCCTCGGCGAGGTCGTCTTCTACGACCCGCCCGAGCCGGGCGCGACGATCGACAAGGACTCCTCCTACGCGGAGGTCGAGTCGGTCAAGGCGGTCTCCGACGTGATCGCGCCGATGTCGGGCGAGATCGTCGAGGTCAACGAGGCGCTCGCCGACGCGCCGGAGAAGATCAACGAGGACCCCTACGGCGAAGGCTGGCTGGTCAAGGTCAAGCTGAGCGCGCCGAAGGAGACCGACGCGCTGCTCGGCGCCGACGAATACCGCAAGCTGCTGGATGCCTGACCCGACGGCCGTGCCCGCTTCCGTAGCCTTGACGGCGTGAGCCGCTACACCTCCGCAACCCCCGCCGACCGCGAGCAGATGCTCGCCGCGATCGGGGTCGACTCGGTCGAGGAGCTGTTCGAGCAGGTCCCCGAGCCGCTGCGGCTCGGGCGCGAGCTGGCGCTGCCCGCCGGGATGAGCGAGGCCGAGGTCTACGAGCGCCTCGCCGAGCTCGCCGCGCGCAACGCCGACGCGGAAGAGCAGGTCTGCTTTCTCGGCGCCGGGATGTACGACCACTACGTGCCGGCGATCGTCGACGCGATCACCCAGCGCAGCGAGTTCCTCACCCCCTACACGCCCTACCAGCCGGAGATCTCGCAGGGCGGCCTGCAGGCGATGTTCGAGTTCCAGACCGCGATGTCGGAGCTGACCGCGCTGCCGGTCTCCAACGCCGGCCTCTACGAGGGCCCCTCGTCCGTCGCCTCGGCCGCCTACCTGGCGATCGCCGCGAGCAAGGGCCGGCGCCGCTTCGTCGTCTCGCGCGGCGTCCACCCGCACAGCCGCGAGACGCTCGCCACCTACTCGGTCGGCTACGGCGCCGAGGTCGAAGAGGTCGGGCTCGAGGACGGGCTCACCGACGCCGCCGCGCTGGCCGCGGCCGTCGACGGCGAGACCGCGGCCGTCTTCCTGCAGAGCCCCAACTTCCTCGGCGCGGTCGAGGACGTCGAGGCGCTCGGCGCCGCGGCGAAGGAGCACGGGGCGCTGCTCGTCGTCGCGGTTGACCCGATGACGCTCGGCGTGCTCAAGCCGCCCGGCGAGCAGGGCGCCGACATCGCCCTCGGCGAGGGCCAGCCGCTCGGCAACCGGCTCGACTTCGGCGGCCCCTCGTTCGGCTTCTTCTGCGGGACCGAGGAGCTGATGCGCAAGATGCCGGGGCGGATCGCCGGCGAGACCGACGACGCCGACGGCCGCCGCGGCTTCGTCCTCGCCCTGCAGACCCGCGAGCAGCACATCCGCCGCGAGAAGGCGACCCACAACATCTGCACCGCGCAGGCGCTGAACGCGCTGGCGGCGACGATCCACCTCGCCTGGCTCGGCCGCGAGGGCTTCCGCGAGCTGGGCGAGCTGCTGCTGCGCCGCACCGCCTACGCGCGCGAGCGGCTGGCCGCCACGCCGGGGGTCGAGCTGCTGCACGAGGCGCCGGTCGCGCGCGAGATCGCGCTGCGGCTCGAGGCGCCGGTCGACCGCGTGCTCGAGCGCTGCGCCGAGCGCGGCATCGCCGCCGGCTACCCGCTCGGGCGCGAGTACCCCGAGCACGAGGACGGCCTCTTGGTGGCGATCACCGAGCGCCGCACGCGGACGCAGATCGACGACCTGGCCGAGGCCCTCGGCGCGGCGATCGCCGCATGTGGCGATTTACCCGTCCATACGACGGGAAAGTCGCCACAGGGGGTCCACTGATGGCGCTGACCGAGACGCCGATGCAGCGCGAACGCGCGACGACGATCTACGAGAAGTCGAAGCGCGGCCGCCGCGCCGCGGTGCTGCCCGCGGCCGAAGTGCCGGAGCCGCCGCTGGAGGAGCTGATCCCGGCGAAGCTGCTGCGCTCCGAGCCGCCGCGGCTGCCCGAGGTCGCCGAGCCCGAGATCGTCCGCCACTACAACCGCCTCTCGCGCCGCAACTTCGACCTCGACAGCGGCTTCTACCCGCTCGGCTCGTGCACGATGAAGCACAACCCGCGGCTCAACGAGCGGGTCGCGGCGCTGCCGGGCCACGCCCGCCTGCACCCGGCGCAGGACCCGAAGCGCGCCCAGGGGGCGCTGGAGCTGATGTGGCTGCTGCAGGAGTCGCTGGCGGAGATCTGCGGCCTACCGCACGTCAGCCTGCAGCCCTCGGCCGGCTCGCACGGCGAGCTCGCCGGGCTGCTGCTCACGCGCGCCTTCCATGCCGACCGCGGCGAAGCGCGGACCAAGGTGCTGGCGCCCGACACCTCGCACGGGACCAACCCGGCCTCGGTGACGATGGCCGGCTACGAGATCGTCAAAGTCGCGACCGACGAGCGCGGCGGGGTCGAGATGGACGACCTGCGGGCCAAGGTCGACGATGACGTCGCCTGCCTGATGCTGACCAACCCGAACACGCTCGGCCTCTTCGACGAAAACATCGCCGAGATCGCGGCGCTGATCCACGAGGCGGGGGGGACGCTCTACTACGACGGCGCCAACCTCAACGCCGTGATGGGGCAGTCGCGGCCCGGCGACATGGGCTTCGACATCGTCCACGTCAACCTGCACAAGTCGTTCAGCCAGCCGCACGGCGGCGGTGGCCCGGGCGCCGGCCCGATCGCGGTCTCGGAGCGGATCGAGCCCTTCCTGCCGCGCCCCCAGGTCGTGCGGCGCGAGAGCGGCAACGGCAGCGGCCCGAGCTTCGACCTCGACCACGCGCGGCCGAAGTCGATCGGCCGCCTGCGCGGATTCCAGGGCAACTTCGGCGTCTTCGTCCGCTCCTATGCCTACATCCTCAGCCTCGGCGCCGACGGCCTCGCCGAGGCCTCGGAGACCGCGGTGCTGAACGCCAACTACCTCAAGGCGCGGCTTGCCGAGGGTCGCGCCGGCGAGCGCGTCCCGGTCGCCTTCGATCGCCACTGCATGCACGAGTTCGTCCTCTCCGGCAAGCCGATGAAGAAGGAGCTCGGCCTCGCCACCCTCGACCTCGCCAAGCGCCTGCTCGACTTCGGCTTCCACCCGCCGACCGTCTACTTCCCGCTGCTCGTCGACGAGGCGCTGATGATCGAGCCGACCGAGACCGAGACGAAGGAGTCCCTAGACGCCTTCGCTGACGCGATCGAGCAGATCCTCGCCGAGGCCGAGTCCGACCCCGAGAAAGCCAAGCAGGCCCCCTATACAACCCCCGTCCGCCGCCTCGACGAGGTCAAGGCCACCCGTACCCCCAAAGTCCGCCAGTCGCTCAGCTGAGTCGATCGCCGCTGCGGACTTTGACCGTGCTATAGCCCCCACAAGGTCCACAGGGCGATCACTTCAGAGTTCGGGGAGCTCCTGTTCTAGCTCGAGCACGGGGGCGAAAAGGTCGCCGTGCTCTTCCAGGCGCTCGATGACCTGGGCGGCTTCGAAGACGAGGGACTCGGGGTCTTTGTGCTCGGCGGCGTGTTCGACCTCGTCCCAGCTGATCGGGGTGGAGGCGGTGGGGTGTTCGCGGGCGCGCAGGGAGTAGACGGAGATCGTCGTTTTGCGTTCGTTGTTCTGGTACCAGTCGATCAGGACCTTGCCGCTGCGGTCGGTCTTTTTGCCCATTTTCGCCAGCACCTCGTCGGGACTCTGCTTGGCGATCAGGCGGGCGATCGCCTGGGCGAAGGGGCGGGTCTGCTCGTATGAGGTCGGTGTGTTGAGCGGCACGTAGAGCTGCATCCCCTTCGAGCCCGAGGTCTTGGCGAAGCACTCGAGCCCGAGCTGGCCGAGCACCTCGCGCAGCCGCAGCGCCACCCGCGAGCACTCGACGATCCCCGCCGGCGGGCCGGGGTCGAGGTCGAAGGCGACGACGGTCGGCTGCGAGTGCTTCTCGCCGAGCGAGAGCGAGGGGTGCAGCTCGATCGCCGCCAGCTGCGCCATCCAGACCAGGGTCGGCAGGCCGTCGCAGACGCAGAAGTCGATGTAGCCGGCGTTTGGCCCCGCTTTGACCCGGGTCGTCTCGACCCACTCCGGCCGGTGCTTCGGGCAGCGCTTCTCGAAGAAGGCGGCGTCGAGGTCGTCGACGCCTTCCGGGAAGCGGCGCAGGGTGACGGCGCGGCCGCTGAGGTGGGGGACGATCGCCTCGGCGACCCTGGCGTAGTAGTCGACGACCTCGCCCTTGGTGAAGCCGGCCTCCGGGTAGAGCACCTTGTCGAGGTTGGTCAGCTTCAGCTCACGGCCGCCGACCTCGGTCGTTATTTCTTTGCCTTGGCGCGCGATTTCTTCGCGGGTTTCTTCGGCGGTTTCCTCTTCGCCGGCTTTTTCTTCTCCTTGACCGCGGCGATGCTCTGCTCGAGCGCGCTCATCAGGTCGGGGGCGGCGGTCGCCTGCGGCTCCTCGGTCTCCGGCGCTTCGAGCACATCCTTGCCCTCGGCCTTGCGTTCGATCAGCGCCAGCAGCTGCTCGCGGTACTCGTCGCGGTAGGCGCCGGGGTCGAAATCGGTGGTCAGCGACTCGATCAGCTGTTCCGCCATCGCGACCTCTTTCTTCGCCACCTTCTGCTCCTCCTGGGGCAGCACGTCCTCGAGGTCGGAGGGGGCGACCACCTCGTCGGCGAAGCGCATCGTGGTCAGCGTCAGCACGCCGTCGCCGGGGCGCAGCGCCGCCAGGTGCTCCTTGTTGCGGAAGACGAAGCGCGCGATCGCGACCTTGCCCGATTCCTGCAGCGCCTTGGCCAGCAGCGAGTAGGCCTTCTCGGCGCCCTCCGCCGGGCCGAGGTAGTAGGGGCTGTCGAAGTAGATCGGGTCGATCTGGTCGAGGTCGACAAAGTCCTGCACCTCGATTGCCCGCGTCTTCTCCGGCGCCAGCGAGGCCATCTCGTCCTTGCCGATCGGCACGTAGCGGTCGGGGGTGATCTCGAAGGCCTTGACGATCTCGCCGTAGGGGACCTCTTCGTCGGTGCCGTCGGCGACGCGGCGGTGTTTGATCCGGGCGCCGTCGGACCCGCGGATCTCGCGCAGCGAGATGCCGCGGCGTGCCACCGCGCTGTAGAGCTTGACGGGCACGTTGAGTAGCCCGAAGCTGATCGTCCCGCTCCAGATCGCTCTTGCCATCAGCAGATCACCTACCCGGATTCTGCCAGGGGCGCGCGGCAGGCCCGCCGCAGGGGCGCGCCGCGAGAGCGTTCTTGCGGCGGTGCGGGATCATGCGCCGATGCTGTTCGAGTTGCGCGACGTCAGCCTCTCCCGCGGTGGCCGCCGCGTTCTCGACGCGGTCAGCGCCGAGATCGAGCAGGGCGCGACGGCCATAGTCGGGCCGTCGGGCAGCGGCAAGTCGACCCTGCTGCGCCTGCTCGACCGGCTGGCCGATCCCGACGAGGGCGCGATCTCCTATCGGGGACGGCCGCTGCGCGAGCTCGACCCGCTGGCGCTGCGGCGCGAAGTCGCCCTCGTCCCGCAGCTCCCCTCGCTGCTGCCCGGGACGGTCGAGTCGAACCTCGTCTTCGCCGCCGGCCTCGCCGGCGAGCAGCTCGAGGCCGGGCGCTGCCTGCGGCTCGCCGGCCTCGACGAGGGCTTCGCCGGGCGCGACGTGGACGAGCTCTCGGTCGGTGAGCGGCAGCGGGCGATGCTGGCGCGGGCGCTGACCCAGAAGCCGTGCGTGTTGTTGCTCGACGAGCCGACCTCGGCGCTCGACCGTGAGGCCCGCGACGCGGTCGAGGCGGCGCTGTTGCGGCTGCGCGAGGAGCTGGCGATCTCACTCGTGGTCGTCAGCCACGACCCCGAGCAGGCTCGCCGGCTGGCCAGCCGCGCGGTGCGCCTCGATCGCGGCCGCGTCACCGCCTGCGGCGCGCTCGAGCGGGCGCTGGCCTGAGATGAGCACCTCGATCCAGGTCTCGCTCGGCCAGGTCGCGGCGGCGCTGGCGCTGGTCGCGCTGGCCGTGGCGGTCTCGTTCTGGCGCCGCGCCGACCTCGAGCGCGACATCGTCGTCGCCACGGTTCGCTCGTTCGTGCAGCTGACCGCGATCGGGTACGCGATCGAGCTGATCTTCGAGGCCGACACGATCTGGCTCGTGCTGGCGCTGCTCAGCGTGATGATCGGCTTCGGCACGCTCACCGCTCGCAGCCGGGCGAAGAAGGTCCCGGGCGCCTTCTGGCCGCTGCTGATCGGGCTGACCGTCGCCGCCGCGACGACCCTCGGGCTGCTCGTCGGCCTGGGGATCTTCGAGCCGACGCCGCGCTACCTCGTCCCCGTTGGCGGCATGGTTATCGGCAACGCGATGACCGCCTCGGCGGTGGCGCTCAACCGGCTCGGTGACGAGCTCGGCGAATCGCGAGCGGCGATCGAGGCCACCCTGGCGCTCGGCGCCACCGCGCGCGAGGCCGCTGCGCCCTTCGTCCGCCGGGCACTGCGCTCGGGCACGATCACGCTGGTCGACTCGACCAAGACGACCGGGCTGATCTTCTTCCCCGGCACGATGGTCGGCATGCTGCTCGCCGGTGCCGATCCGATCGATGCCGTCCGCCTGCAGCTGATCCTGCTCTACGCCCTGCTCGGCAGCGTCGCCACCTCGGCCCTGGTGGCCACGGGCCTCGCCTACCGCAACTTCTTCACCCCGGCTGAACAACTTCGCGAGCTTGGCAACTGAGCCGGCCCGCCTACACTGAGCCGGTGTCTCGACAGCAGCGCCTGACGCTGATCGCGGCGATCCTCGGGTCGACCGTCGTCTTCCTCGACGGCACCGTGGTCAATGTGGCGCTGCCGGCGATCGCCGACAAGCTCGACGCCGGGCTTGCCGGGCAGCAATGGGTGGTCGAGGCCTACATGCTGGCGCTGGTCGCGCTGCTGTTGGTCGGCGGCTCGCTCGGCGATCAGTTCGGGCGACGGCGGATCTTCGTGCTCGGCCTGATCGGCTTCGCCGCGACCTCGATTCTGTGCGCGCTGGCGTCGACGGTCGAGGTGCTGGTCGCCGGTCGCGCCCTGCAGGGGGTCGCCGGGGCGCTGCTCGTGCCGGGCTCGCTGGCCCTGGTCGCCTCGACCTTCGAGGGCGCCGCCCGCGGCAAGGCGGTCGGCACCTGGACCGCCTGGACCGGGATCGCGGTGGTGATCGGCCCGGCCGGCGGCGGGGCGCTGGTCGAGGCGCTCTCCTGGCGCGCGATCTTCTGGATCAACGTGCCGCTGATCGCCTTCACCGTGGCGCTGACGCTGCGCGCTGTGGCCGAGAGCCGCGACCCCGACGCCTTTCACGGCGCCGATGTCCCCGGCGTCCTGCTCTCCGCGCTCGGGCTCGGCGCGCCGGTCTTCGCCCTGATCGAACAGCCGAATCGGGGCTGGGGCGATCCGTTGGTGCTGATTCCACTGTTCGTCGGGGTCGCCTTCCTCGGCCTCTTCATCCTGCGCGAGGCGCGGGCCAGCCACCCGATGCTCGACCTCGCCCTGTTCAAGATCCGCAACTTCTGGGTCGCCAACGTGACCACGTTCGCCGCCTACGCCGGGCTGATCGCGGCGCTCTTCTTCGTCACGATCTTCCTCCAGCAGGTCGCGGGCTACTCGCCGGTCGAGGCCGGTCTGGCGACGACGCCGATCTCGGTCGTGCTCTTCCTGCTCTCGCCGCGATTCGGCAAGCTCGCCTCCGACACCGGGCCGCGCCTGCCGATGACCGTGGGGCCGATTGTCGCCGGGATCGGCCTGCTGCTCCTGCTGCGGATCGACCCCGACGCCGCCTATCTGAGCGAGGTGTTGCCCGGAGTGGTCGTCTTCAGCGTCGGCCTGGCGGCGACGGTGGCGCCGCTGACCGCGACCGTGCTCGACTCGGTCGACGAGCGCCACATCGGCATCGCCTCGGGCGCCAACAACGGCATCGCCAGGGTCGCCGGCCTGCTCGCGATCGCCGTGCTCGGCGTCGTCATCTCGATCCAGTTCGAGGCGACCGCCGGGCCGGGCGTCAGCGGCCCGCTTACCGCCGCAGCGCCGCAGGCGTCCACCGATGCCTTCCACCTCGGTATCGCGATCGCCGGCATCCTGATGATTCTCGGCGGCATCGTCGCCGGCCTCGGCATCCAGAACCCGGAGCGGCGCGTGGAGGCGATCCCGGCCGGCGGCGCAGCTGCGGCCGGCGAGTGCGGCCACGCCGCCGACACCGAGCCGATCGCCGAGCCCGCCTAATAGGCTCCGGCGCGTGAGCGCCCCAGTCATCTTCAGCGGCATCCAGCCGACCGGCCGCAAGCACCTGGGCAACTACATCGGGGCGATCCGCCAGTACGTCGAGGGCCAGGAGCGCGGCGAGCCGGCGATCTTCTGCATCGTCGACCTGCACGCGCTCTCGGTCGCCTACGACCCCGAGGAGCTGCGCCAGCGGGTCTACGACACGACCGCGATCCTGCTCGCCGCCGGGCTCGACCCCGAGCGCTGCATCCTCTTCCGCCAGTCCGACGTGCACGAGCACACCGAGCTGACCTGGTTGCTCTCGGCGGTCACCGCGCACGGCGACCTCAACCGCATGCACCAGTTCAAGGACAAGTCGGCCAAGCAGCAGGAGCTGGTCTCGGCGGCGCTCTTCTCCTATCCGGTGCTGATGGCCGCCGACGTGCTCGCCTACCGCGCTACCGAGGTCCCGGTCGGCGACGACCAGCGCCAGCACGTCGAGCTGATGCGCGAGATCGCCCGCCGCTTCAACGAGCGCTTCGGTGAGACCCTGGTCGTGCCCGAGCACCGCATCCCCGCGGTCGGCGCCCGGATCATGGACCTGCAGCAGCCGGAGACGAAGATGTCGACGACGAGCGGCTCCGAGGCGGGCACGGTCTACGTGCTCGACGAGCCGGCCGCGATCCGCAAGAAGCTCGGCAGCGCCGTCACCGACTCCGGGCGCGAGGTCGTGCGCGGCCCGAAGAAGCCCGGCGTGACCAACCTGATCGACGTGCTCGCCGTCGCCCGCGGCGTCTCCGCGGAGGAGATCGAGAGTGAGTTCGGCGAGGCCGGCTACGGCGACTTCAAGCAGGCGGTGGCCGAGGCCGTGGTCGAGCTGCTGGCGCCGGTGCGCGATCGCTACGCCGAGCTGCGGCCCGACCAGGCGGCGATCGAGGCGGCGCTCGCCGCCGGCGCCGAGAAGGCGCGCGCGATCGCCGCGCCGACCCTGGCCGACGTGCGCGCGCGGATGGGCATCGGCGCTCCGCCTTACCCTTAGCCGATGCCGGTCGCTGACCTCGATCTCGAGCTCGACGTTTTCGCCGGGCCGTTCGATTTGCTGATCGCGATCCTGCTGCGCGAGGAGGTCGACCTGCTCGAGGTCGAGCTGGGCGAGGTAGTCGTCGCCTACACCGAGCACCTCGAGCGCGAGGGCGAGCTGGAGCTCGAGGTGGCGACCGAGTTCCTCGTCCTGATCGCCTCGCTGCTGGAGCTGAAGTCGCGCCTGCTGCTGCCGGGCGCCGACCCGGAGCTGGAGGAGATGGGGCCGGAGGAGGCGGTCGAGGAGCTGCTCGCGCGGCTGCTCGAGTACCGCCGCTACCGCGCCGCCGGCGAGACGCTGAACGAGCGCTTCGAGGCGGCGCGCGGCTACCTCTACCGCTCGGCGCCGCTGCCGCCGAGCCTGCGCCAGGTTGCGATCGACGCCGCGGTCGCCGTCTATGACCCGGAGCGGCTCGGCGCCGCGCTCGGCGACCTGCTCGTCGTGCCGCCGCCGGTCGACGTCAGCCACATCCGCCCGACCGTCTCGCTGCAGCAGCGCCTGCGCGCCCTCCGCGACGCCCTCTCCGGTCGCGGCAGCATCGACTTCGACGAACAGTTCGGCGGCGAGGACCGGTTGACCCAGGCGGTGACGCTGTTCGCCCTGCTCGAGCTCTACCGCAAGGGCGAGGTGACCTGGAAGCAGTCCGAGCCGCTCGGCCCGATCGAGATCCGCCGCCAGGGGGCAGGCACCGGATGAGCGACCTCAGCCGCACGATCGAGGCGCTGCTCTTCCTCTCGCCGCAGTCGGTCGCGGTCGCCGAGCTGGTCGAGGCGACGGAGGCGACCGAGGGCCAGGTGACCGAGGCGATCGAGCTGCTGCGCGAGGACCTGGCCGAGGGTCGCCGCGGCGTCGTCCTGCGCGAGGTCTCGGGCGGCTTCGCCCTCGCCGGGGACCCGGGCAGCGAGGACGCGGCGCGGCGCCTGCTGGCCAAGCCGCGCACGCCGCCGCTGACCCAGGCGCAGGCGGAGTCGCTGGCGATCGTCGCCTACCTGCAGCCGGTCTCGCGCCCCGAGGTGGCGCGGATCCGCGGCGTCTCCTCGGAGTCGGCGGTGCAGACCCTGGCCGAGCGCGGCCTGATCGAGGAGTCGGGCCGCTCCCAGTTCGGCGCCGCCCTGTTCAAGACGACCGAGCTGTTCGAACGCCTCTTCGGCCTCACCGGGCTCGATCAGCTGCCCGACCCGTCCCAGTTCGACCCGACGCCGGAGGACGAGCGCGAGCTGCGCGAGAGGCTGCTCAAGGCCGGCGAACAGCGCGCCGAGTAGTGCGCCTGGCCAAGTACCTCGCGCATGGGGGGATCGCCTCCCGGCGCAGGGCCGAGCAGATCGTGGGGAAGGGACGGGTGACGGTCGGGGGCGAGGTCGTGCGCGATCCGGCGCGGGACGTGGGGGAGGGGGATGACGTTCGGGTCGACGGGAGCCCGGTCGGGGTCGAGGCGCGGGAGGCCTGGGCAGTGAACAAGCCCGCCGGGGTCGTCTCGACGGCGCGCGAGCCCGGCTCGCGCAAGGCCGTCGTCGAGCTGGTCGACACCGCCGCCCGGCTGTACCCGGTCGGGCGGCTGGACGTGGACTCGTCCGGCCTGTTGCTGCTGACCAACGACGGCGAGCTGGCGAACCGCTTGATGCACCCGCGCTACGAAGTCTGGAAGGCCTACGAGGCGACGCTGCGGCGACCGCCCGGCGACCGGGACCTGCAGCGCTTGGCGAGCGGCGTCGAGCTGGAGGACGGACCGACGGCGCCCGCCGAGGTGCGGCGGCTGGGCGAGCGTGCGATCGAGCTGGTCCTGCGCGAGGGACGCAACCGCCAGGTGCGACGCATGGCCGAAGCGATCGGCAACGAGGTCGTCGCCCTGCGCCGCGTGCGCTTCGGCCCGGTCGTGCTCGGCGGTCTGGGCGAAGGCGAGGCCCGCCGCCTCGACGCCGCTGAGGTCGCTCGGCTTTGGGAAGATGGGAAGCAGTGAGCGCGAATGGGAACCAGAGGCTCTTTGCTGTGCGGGGGGCCGTGCAGGCCGAGGCCAACGAGGCGGGCGCGATCGTGGCTGCGACGACGGACCTGGTGCGGGCGCTGCTCGAGCGCAACGAGCTGACGCCGGAGGCGATCGTCAGCTGCATCTTCACCACCACCGACGATCTCGACGCCGAGTTCCCCGCGGTGGCCGCGCGCGAGCTCGGGCTCGAGGCGGTGCCGTTGCTTTGCAGCCGCGAGATCCCCGTGCCGGGCTCGATGCCGCGGGTGATCAGGGCGATGCTGCACTACTACGCGCCGGCCGGGCACGCGACAGCGCACGCCTACCTCGGGGCGACGCAGGACCTGCGCTCGGATCTCCACGCGGCGCAGTAACGGGCCGCCCCGCAGCGGCTTCGGCCACAATGAACCGATGAGCGTGACCTTCGCCGAGAAGCTGGCCCGGATCCCGGGCTACCAGGCGGGCGTGCCGACCGGGCAGGCCCCGGAGGCGATCGCAGCCGGCGAGATCGCCCAGCTCGCCTCCAACGAGTCGCCCTTCCCGCCGCACGAGAAGGTGGTGGAGGCGATCCGCTCCGCGGCCGGCGCGATGAACCGCTACCCGGACCCCGACGCGACCCTGCTGCGCCGCCGCATCGCCGAGCGCTACGAGGTCGAGCCCGGCCGGGTCGCCGTCGGCAACGGCTCCTGCGAGATATTGCTCGCCGCCGCCGAGGCGCTCTGCGAGCCCGGCGCCGAGATCGTCTACGCCTGGCCCTCGTTCTCGATGTACCCGCACATGGGAGCGATGACGGGCGCGCGCGAGATCCGCGTGCCGCTGGCCGCGGGCGAGGTCCACGACCTCGACGCGATCGCCGCCGAGATCACCGCGGCGACGCAGCTGGCGATCGTCTGCAACCCGAACAACCCGACCGGGACGCACCTGCCCGCGGCGCAGATCGCCGCCTTCTGCGAGCGCGTCCCCGACCACGTCACGATCGTGCTCGACGAGGCCTACATCGAGTTCCAGGCGGTCGACGACCCCGACGCCACCGTCGACCTGCTCGCCCGCTTCCCCAACCTCGTCGTCCTGCGCACCTTCAGCAAGGTCTACGGTCTCGCCGGCCTGCGGGTCGGCTTCGCGCTCGGCTCAGCCAAGTTCCGCGCCGCGGTCGACGCCGTGCGCCAGCCGTTCAGCGTCAACGCGCTCGCCCAGGCGGCGGCCGCCGAGGCGATCCTGCACCAGGACGACGTCGAGCAGCGGGTCGAGCGCACGCTGGTCGAGCGGATCAGGGTCGAGGAGGGCCTGCACGAGCTCGGCCTGGAGACGGCCGAGACCCAGACCAACTTCTCCTGGATCGACCTCGGCGAGCGCGACGAGGCGGCGCTGGTCGCGGCGCTCGCCGCCGAGTCGATCGCGGTCCGGCCCGGTACGCCGCTCGGCGACCCCGGCCACCTGCGGGTCAACTACGGAACCCGGGCCGAGAACGAGCGGCTGCTGAGAGCGCTCGCCCAGGCGCTCGACTAAACGCGTCGCGCCTGCTACAAAGTCAGGCGAAGTGAAGCGAACAGGCGACACCATGAGCAGCATGTGCGCAAGGCGCATCGCGGTGGCCCCTGGCCGCTATTCCTATTCCTGGCGATTTAGCTAGGCGTCCGGCCTGGCGGCTTCGCGCCGCCCATATAGAGCGTCTGGCCGGGCGCCGGTTCCAGTCTTCGCGTGTTTCGCGACGCCCGCGCTCGCGTGCGAAACCGCCCGAAAGTAGAGTCTTCGAGATGGAGGAAGGTGGCGGCAAGATGATCATCGGAATGGGAGAGGACACCCGGGACCGGGTTCGCGACCAGCGCATCGAGCGCGTCGTCGAGCTGGTCGCGCCGGAAGCGCTGATCGGCGACCTGCCGCTCGGCGCCGATCGCGAGCGCGCCGTGGTGCGCGGGCGCGAGGCGGTCGGCAACGTGCTCGAACGGGTCGACGACCGGCTGCTGGTCGTGGTCGGGCCGTGCAGCGTCCACGACGCCGACGCGGCGCTCGAGTACGGCCGCCGGCTGGCGGCGCTGAGTGGCGAGCTGCAGGACGACCTGCTGGTCGCGATGCGCGTCTACTTCGAGAAGCCGCGGACGACGACCGGCTGGAAGGGCCTGATCAACGACCCCTACCTCGACGGCTCCTGCGACGTCAACGCCGGCCTGCGCATCGCCCGCGACCTGCTGCTGCAGGTGCTCGAGCTCGACCTCGCGATCGGCTGCGAGTTCCTCGACCCGATCACGCCGCAGTACATCTCCGACACGGTCGCCTGGGGGGCGATCGGGGCGCGCACGACCGAGAGCCAGATCCACCGCCAGCTCGGCTCCGGCCTCTCGATGCCGATCGGCTTCAAGAACCGCACCGACGGCGACGTCCAGGTCGCGGTCGACGCGGTGCGCGCGGCGGCGGCCTCGCACGCTTTCGCCGGGATCGACGACGCCGGCCGGCCGGCGATCCTGCACACGGTCGGCAACCCCGACGGCCACGTGATCCTGCGCGGCGGCCGCGGCGCGCCCAACTGCGACCCCGAGGGGGTCGCGGCCGCACTGGAGAAGCTCTCCGCCGCGGGCCTCGCCGAGCGGGTCGTTATCGACGCCTCGCACGACAACAGCGCCAAGGACCCAGAGAAGCAGGTCCGGGCGGCGCAGGCGATTGGCGACCAGGTCGCCGCCGGCAACCGGGCGATCGTCGGGCTCATGCTCGAGTCGTTCCTGGTCGAGGGGCGCCAGGACCTCGGCGACGCCGACTCGCTCGTATACGGCCAGTCGATCACCGACCCCTGCATCGACTGGGAGCACACCGTGACCGCGCTGGAGGGACTGGCGGCGGCGGTGAGGACACGGCGCGAGGGATGAGGGTCGCCGTCCTCGGGGTGGGCCTGATCGGAGGCTCGATCGGGCTCGCCGCGAGGCAGCGGCTGGGCTGCGAGGTCGTCGGCTGGGGCCACAACCGCGCGACCGTCGAGCGCGCCGCCGGGCTCGGTGCCGTCGACCGCGCCGCCGACAGCGTCGCCGAGGCCTGCGCCGGGGCCGAGATCGTCTTCTGCGCGGCGCCGGTGGCGGTGCTGCCCGAGCTCGCCCGCGAGGCGTTGGCGGCGAGCGGGCCCGATGCGGTCGTCACCGACGCGGGCTCGACCAAGCGCTCGATCGTCGCCGCGCTGGGCGGGGACGGGCGCTTCGTCGGCGGCCACCCGCTGGCGGGGGCGGAGACCGCCGGGGTCGAGAACGCCCGCGCCGACCTGTTCGAGGGGGCGCGCTGGTACCTGACCCCGGGCGAACGCACCGGCGCCGTCCTCTACGAACGGCTGCGGAGCACGATCGCCGGCCTCGGCGCCCGCCCGCAGGCGATCGACTCCGCCGCGCACGACCGCCTGATGGCGACGATCAGCCACCTGCCGCACGTGCTCGCCAACGCCCTCGTCGCCCAGGCTGCGAGCGAGCTGACAGGCGCAGGGGACGGCCTTCCGGATGTCGGCCCGAGCTTTCGCGACGCGACCCGGGTGGCCGGCTCGAACCCCTCGGTCTGGGCCGACATCTACAGCGCCAACGCCGACGCCGTGCTCGCTGCGATCGACGACGTCGTCGCCCGGCTCGGCGAGGCGCGCGAGCTGATCGACTCCGGCGACCGCGAGGCGATCGCCGCCTGGCACGCCCGTGCGGCCGAGCTCGCCGCCGGGCTGGCCGAAGACCCGGAAGCGCCGGAGTAGCGGGGGTGGCGACCCGCTTCGAGCCATCGGGGCCGCTGCGCGGCGACCTGCGCCCGCCGGCCGACAAGTCGGTCTCCCACCGGGCGGCGCTGATCGCCGCGATGGCCGAGGGCGAGACGACGATCGAGGGCTACCTCGACGCCGCCGACACGCGCTCGACTCTGGCCGCGGTCGCGGCGCTCGGCGCCACGGTTGAGGGCGCCGGCGGGGACGCGCTCGGCCCGTCGCTGCGCGTCCGCGGCGCCGGCCTGCGCGGCGCCGCCCCGGCGTCGATCGACGTCGGCAACGCCGGCACGCTGCTGCGCCTGCTGCCGGGCTGGCTCGCCGGTCAGGAGACCGGCGCCTGGACGCTCGACGGCGACGACTCGATCCGCCGCCGCCCGGTCGACCGCGTCGCCGTGCCGCTGCGCGAGATGGGCGCGCGCCTGGAGTGCCGCGACGAGCGCCTGCCGCCGCTGCGGATCGAGGCGGCGCCGCTGCGCGGGATCGCCTACGAGCTGCCGGTCGCCAGCGCCCAGGTCAAGTCCTGCCTGCTCTTCGCCGGCCTGCTGGCCGAAGGCGAGACGACGGTGATCGAGCCGCTGCCGAGCCGCGATCACAGCGAGCGCATGCTGGCCGCCGCCGGGGCCGAGGTCGAGCGCGGCGAGGGCGCGGTCTCGATCCGGCCCGCGGCCCGGCTCGAGCCGGGCGAGATCGCCGTTCCCGCCGACTTCTCCTCGGCCGCATTCTTCGTCGTCGCCGGCCTGCTCGTCGCCGGCAGCGAGGTCGTGCTCAGCGGCGTCGGCCTCAACCCGACCCGAACCGGCCTGCTCGAGATCCTGGCGCGGATGGGGGCCGAGATCGAGGTCGAGCCCGAGGGCGAGCGCGGCGGCGAGCCGAGTGGGCGCCTGCGCGTGCGCCCGGCGCAGCTGCGCGGGACCGAGGTCGGCGGCGCCGACGTGCCGCTGGCGATCGACGAGCTGCCGCTGGTCGCGCTCGCCGCCTGCTTCGCCGAGGGCGCGACGACGATCCGCGACGCGGCCGAGCTGCGGCGCAAGGAGAGCGACCGGATCGCCACCGTCGCCGCGGCGCTGATAGCGCTCGGCGCCACGGTCGAGACGAGCGAGGACGGGATGCGGATCGAGGGCGGCGGCGGCCTGCGCGGCGGCGCGATCGAGTCGCACGGCGACCACCGCATCGCGATGCTCGGCGCCGTCGCCGGCCTCGCCTCGCGCGAGGGGGTCGAGGTCGCGGGCATGGACGCTGCCGCGGTCAGCTACCCCGGCTTCGAGGCCGACCTCGCCTCATTGTCGTCCTGAGCCGTACGCTGCCGCACCTATGGTCATCGCAATCGACGGTCCCGCCGGGGCCGGCAAGTCCACCGTCGCCCGCGCCGTCGCCGCGGCGCTCGGCTTCACCTACCTCGACTCCGGGGCGATGTACCGCTGCGTGGCGCTGGCGGCGCTCGAGCGCGGCGCCTCGCTCGACGACGGGGGGGACCTCGGTGCGCTGGCGGGCTCGCTGGCGATCGCGCTCGACGGTACCCGCGTCGTCCTCGACGGCGAGGACGTCAGCGCCGCGATCCGCACGCCGCAGGTGACCGAGGCCAGTTCGCGCGTCTCCGTGCACCAGCCGGTGCGCGAGGCGATGGTCGCAAGCCAGCGGCGGCTGATCGCGGCCGGGCGCTACGTCGCCGAGGGGCGCGACATCGGCACCGTCGTCAGCCCCGACTCGCCGCTCAAGGTCTTCCTCACCGCGAGCGACGAGGAGCGCGCCCGCCGCCGCGCCGCCGAGAGCGGCGAGGATCTGGCCGCAGTGCTCGCCGCCCAGCGCGAGCGCGACCGCCGCGACGAGACCCGCGAGCACAGCGCCCTGCGCGCCGCCCCCGACGCGGTCGAGATCAACACCACCGGGCTCGGCCTCGACGAGGTCGTCGGCCGGGTCGTCGCCCTGGCCCGCGAGCGGGCGCTGGTATGAGACGAGTGGTCACTTTGCCACCGAAAACGGGGGTAAACCGTTCAGTGAGGGGATCGCGATGAGCAGGCCGACCGTCGCCATCGTCGGCTTCCCCAACGTCGGCAAGAGCACCCTGGTCAACCGGCTCGCCGGGGGGCGCGAGGCGGTCACCCACGCCGAGCCGGGCGCCACCCGCGACCGCAAGCGCGTGCCCTGCGAGTGGAACGGGGTCGGCTTCGAGCTGCTCGACACCGGCGGCATCGACGTCGGCGACGAGAGCGAGTTGGCGGCGGAGGTTCAGAGCCAGGCCCGGATCGGGATTGCCGAGGCAGACGCGATCGTGCTCGTCGTCGACGGCCGCGCCGGCCTGCGCGTCGGCGACGCCGAGCTGGCCAAGACTTTGCGGGCCAGCGAGGTCCCCGTGCTCGTCGCGGTCAACAAAGTCGACCGCCCCGGCGATGAGCACCTCGGCGCCGAGTTCCACAAGCTCGGCCTCGGCGAGCCGTTCGTCGTCTCGGCCACGCACGGGCTCGGCAGCGGCGACCTGCTCGACCGCGTGGTCGAGCTGCTCGGCGAGCGCCCCGAGCCGGCCGCCCGTAGCGACGCCGTCCACATCGCCGTCGTCGGCCGGCCCAACGCCGGCAAGTCCTCGCTGGTCAACGCCTTCCTCGGCAGCGAGCGGGTGATCGTCTCGGCCAGGGCGGGCACGACGCGCGACTCGATCGACACCGAGCTCGAGGTCGAGGGCCGCCCGGTGCTGCTCGTCGACACCGCCGGGCTGCGGCGGCGCTCCAAGGTCGCCGGCACGGTCGACTACTACGCGCAGCTGCGCTCCGAGCTCGCGGTCGAGCGCGCCGACGTCGCGATCGTCGTCTGCGACGCGGTCGACGGCGTCACGGCGGAGGACCTGCGCATCGCCGAGCTGGCGATGAAGGCCGGCTGCGCGACCCTGCTCGTGCTCAACAAGTGGGACGTCGGCCTCATCGACATCGACGACGCCCGCGCCCGCGTCGCGCAGAAGCTGCGCCTGCGGCCCGAGGTCGTCACCTGCTCGGCGCTGCAGGGCCGCAACGTCGCCAAGCTGCTGCCGAAGGCGCTGACGCTCGCCGACCGGGCCGGGCAGCGGATCCCGACCCCGGAGCTGAACCGCTTCGTCGCCGACGTCGTCGCCACGACCCCGCCGCCCTCGCGCCGCGGTCGCCGCCTGCGGCTCTACTACGCGGCGCAGGTCGGCGAGCGGCCCTGGCGGATCGCGATCCAGGTCAACGACCGGCGGCTGATCGTGCGCGACTGGGCCTACCACCTGGAGAACCGCATGCGCGAGGCCTACGGCCTGGAGGGAATCCCGCTCGTCATCGACTTCGTCCCGCATACCGGTCGCCGACGCTGAGAAGCGTTTACTAGTCTTGCCGCATGTCAGATATCGAGCCACTCGCCGCGGGCGAGTACCTATTCACGTCCGAGTCGGTAACCGAGGGTCATCCAGACAAGGTCTGCGACCAGATCTCCGACGCCATCCTCGACGCGGTCCTCGCCGGCGATCCGGAGGGACGCGTCGCCTGCGAGACGATGGTCAACACCGGGATGGCAGTCGTCTCCGGCGAGATCTCGACCGACGTCCACCTCGACGTGCCCGAGCTGGTCCGCGAGACGATCCGCGGGATCGGCTACGACCACGGCGACTACGGCTACAACTGCGATCACATCTCCGTCCTCGTCTCGCTCGACAAGCAGTCGCCCGACATCGCCCAGGGCGTCGACGAGTCGCATGAGACGCGCACCGGCCCCGACGGCGACGACGAGCTGCTGCTCGCCGGCGCCGGCGACCAGGGGATGATGTTCGGCTACGCGACCGACGAGACCGAGGCGCTGATGCCGATGGCCGCCCACCTCGCCCACCGGCTCGCCGAGCGGCTCGCGGCGGTGCGCAAGGACGGCACGCTGGAGTACCTAGGCCCCGACGGCAAGACCCAGGTCACCGTGCGCTACGCCGACGGCCGCCCGACCCGGGTCGAGAAGCTGCTGATCTCCACCCAGCACGCCGACGGCATCGCCCAGGAGACGATCAAAGCCGACCTCTGGCAGCACGTCGTGCTGCCGGTGCTCGAGGCGGAGGCCGAGGGCCTCTACGAGGAGGACCACCTGCGCGAGGGCCTGCTGGTCAACCCGACCGGCAAGTTCGTGATCGGCGGCCCGGTCGGCGACGCCGGCCTCACCGGCCGCAAGATCATCGTCGACACCTACGGCGGCATGGCCCGCCACGGCGGCGGCGCCTTCTCCGGCAAGGACCCGTCCAAGGTCGACCGCTCGGCCGCCTACGCGGCTCGCCACGTGGCCAAGAACGTCGTCGCCGCCGGCCTCGCGCAGCGCTGCGAGGTCCAGGTCGCCTACGCGATCGGCGTCGCCCACCCGGTCTCGCTGATGGTCGAGACCTTCGGCACCGGCACGCTGCCCGACGAGGAGATCTCGCGCCTGGTCGAGGCCGAGTTCGACCTCCGTCCCGGCGCCTTCCGGCGCTACCTCGACCTGCACCGGCCGATCTTCCAGAAGACCGCCGCCTACGGCCACTTCGGCCGCGAAGACGACGACTTCACCTGGGAGAAGACGGACCGCGCGGAGGCCCTGAAAGAGGCCGCCGCTTCGGCGAACGCGGCGCCCGCTTAGGGACCGGAGGGGTCCGCGCCGCGAGTTGCCTGGTCGACCCTGTGGACCACGTCCTCGGGGTTGGCCACGCCGGCGAAGACGAAGTCGTTGGTGTCCTCCGCGGCGGCGGTGTCGAAGTCGACGTCGCCGATCTGCATCACCCGCTGGTAGACCGACTGCCGGTAGTTGACGTTCTGCACGCGCTCCAGGCGCGTCTCCTGGATCTCGCGCGAGACGATCCCGCGTTTGATGTTGAGCCGCCGGTTGGTGATCGTGTAGGTGGTCGCGACGCGTTTGACGAAGCCGGCGAGGACGGTGACCGCGATCGCGACGAGGACGACGAGGAAGACGGTCGCGCCGCTGTCGTCGATCAGCTTCGCGACGACGCCGGCGAGGGCGGCGACCACGATCCCCTTCAGGTAGAAGCCGAGGATCGCCCGCCACGAGGGGTGGCCCTGGAAGATCACCTGCTCGCCGGGGCTGAGGTTAAGGCTCATCGCAGAGGAGGATATCCCGGCCGTCCGCCGACCCCCATACCTTCGTTCCCGTGAGTGCGGAACGAGCAAACGTCCATATCTGATTCTTCGTGCCGCGAGAGAAGCGCGAACAATTGTGGAAATGATCGCCAAGGTCGAGCCGCTGACCACCGCACGCGCCCTGCGCGGTCCCTTCGACTACCGCCTGCCGGCGGCGATGGCCGGGCTCGAGGTCGGCAGCGTGGTGCGGGTGCCGTTCGGCCGGCGGCGTACGCTGGGCGTCGTCGTCGGCCTGGCCGAGAGCTCGGAGCTGCCGCCCGAGCGCCTCGCCGAGCCGCTGGAGGCGCTCGAGGCGGGCGTCCCGGCGGAGCTCGTCCGGCTCGGCCTCTGGCTCGCCGACGAGTACTGCTCGACCCCCTCGCGCGGGTTGCAGCTGGTGCTGCCGCCGGGCACCGGCGCCGGCGGCCAGCGGGTGCGGGCGCGGACCGAGCTGCGGGCCGAGATCGCCGTCGACGGCGAGCGGGCGCTGGCCGGCGAAACCCGGCTCGGTGCCAGGCAGCGGGCGGTGCTGGAGGCGCTGCGCGGCGGCGAGATGTCGGCCGCCGAGCTGGCGGCCGCGGTCGGCGCCGATCGCGCGGTCCTGCGCCGGCTCGAGCAGCGCGGCCTGATCGCGACCCGCAGCTCGCGCCTGCGGCGCAGCCCCGGCGGCGCCGAGCTCGCCGCCGCCGCGGAGCGGCCGCAGCTGCTGCCCGAGCAGGAGCGCGCCGTCAGCGAGATCGTCGCCGCGCTCGACGGCGAGGCCGGAGCGCCCCGCAAGCTGCTCCTGCACGGGGTCACCGGGTCGGGCAAGACCGAGGTCTACCTCGCCGCGGTCGAGGCCGCCCTCGCCCGTGGCCGCGGGGCGATCGTGCTCGTGCCCGAGATCGGGCTGGCGCCGCAGGCGGTGGCGCGCTTCCGGGCGCGGCTCGGCGACCGCTTCGCCGTGCTCCACTCGGCGCTCTCGCCGGGCGAGCGCTACGACGAGTGGCAGCGCCTGCGCAGCGGCGAGGCGAGCGTATGCGTCGGCCCGCGCTCGGCCGTCTTCGCCCCGGTCCGCGAGCTCGGCCTGATCGTGGTCGACGAGGAGCACGACCCCTCCTACAAGCAGGAGGGCGACCCCTGCTACGACGCCCGCACCGTCGCCCGTCGCCGCGCCGCCGAATGCGGCGCCGCGCTGGTCGCCGGCACCGCGACGCCGCGGCCGGAGTCGTGGCGGGAGCTGCCGCGGGTCGAGCTGACCCAGCGCGTCGACGGCCGCCGCATGCCGCCGGTCGAGGTGCTCGACATGCGCGAGGCAGAGGGGAGCTCTGGCCCGCTGCACCCGGCCACCTGGGAGGCGCTGCAGCGGGTGCGCGCGGACGGCGCCAAGGCGATCGTGATGGTCAACCGGCGCGGCTTCTCGCCCTGGCTGACCTGCCGCTCCTGCGGGCGCCACTGGGGCTGCCCGAACTGCGACGTCTCGCTGATCGTCCACCGCCACGCTGGCCGCCTCGTCTGCCACCACTGCGCCCACACCGAGCCGCTGCCGCACTCCTGCTCGGACTGCGGCTCGACCACGCTCTCGCGCAGCGGCGCCGGCACCGAGCAGATCGAGGCCCTGCTGCGCGAGCAGCTCGACTCGATGCCGGTCTTCCGGCTCGACTCCGACACCGTCGCCGGCCGCGGCGCCCACGCCCGCATCCTCGCCGGCTTCGGCGAGGCCGAGAGCGCCGTCCTCGTCGGCACGCAGATGGTCGCCAAGGGCCACGACTTCCCCGAGGTGACGCTGAGTGCGATCCTCGACGCCGACGCGACCCTGCGCTTCCCCGACTTCCGCGCCGCCGAGCGCACCTTCGCGATGATCACCCAGCTCGCCGGGCGCAGCGGCCGCGGCGCCGCCGGAGGGGAGGTGGTTGTGCAGACGCTAGCGCCGACCGCGCCCAGCGTCACCTACGCCGCCGGCCACGACTCGGCCGGCTTTCTCGCCGGCGAGCTCGGGCGCCGCGAGGCGCTGCGCTACCCGCCCTTCTCGCACCTGGTCCGGGTCGTGCTCAAGGCCGAGGACGAGTCACGCCTGGAAAGCGCCGCGACGAAGCTCGCCGCGGCCCTGGCCGAGACCCTGCCCGCGGAGACCGAGCTGCTCGGCCCGGCGCCGATGTTCCGCGTCCGCAACCGCTACCGCCGCCGCCTCCTGACCAAGGCGAGCGACCGCGAGGCGACCGTGACCGCGACCGGCGCCGCAGTAGAGCGCCTCGCCACCGAGCGCGCCTTCAAGGACGTGGCGATCAGCGTCGACGTCGACCCTCAGTAGAGGAGCCCAAAAAGCGGAATGAAGAAGATCCGAGGGGGGAGAGTTCTTCCGGCTGTGCCCTTAAGGGCTCATGGAGTTCGCGCCCGCGCATCTACTTGCGGATCTCGAGACCGGCCGCATTGGATTGACCGACATCGGGACCATCGCCGTGCTCGGCGGGGTGCTGGGCGAGACGATCGTCCGGCTGGCTCGCAGCTTCGGCCTTGAAGTTGAGATCGACGGATGGCGCGAGGGAATGTTCGTCGGCGCCCTTGGCGCGGTGCTCTTGTGGATCGCTGACCAGGCGGGGGCGTAAAATGGCTTCCATGTGGGCCAGACGAATAGTTCCGCTCTTGGCGATCTTGGTCGGCGTGACCGCTCCGCTGCTCGGCTTCAACAGCCGCCTGTTTGCGTATCTGGCGGTGATGGCGCTGGTGGTCGTGTTGGTGGTGGGAGCCGTGATCGAGACCGAGCTGCGGGCGCGCCACGGCGGCCGCTTGCGCTGAGCCGATCCATACAATCGCTCTTGTGAGCGACGACGGAGCCGTCCGGGACGAAACCGAGCGCGAGCAGCGCGAAGCGGAGCTGATCCAGCGGCGCGAAGCGGCGCTCGCCAGGGTGGTCAAGTTCGGCGACCCGGTGCTGAAGAGCAGGGCCTCCCCGGTCACCGACTTCGGCCCTGGGCTGCGCGCCGAGGCCGACCGGATGATCGCGATCATGCGCGACGGGATGGGCGTCGGCCTGGCCGCGACGCAGCTCGGCGTGTTGCGCCGCCTGCTGGTCTTCCAGGCGGGCCCCGACAGCGCCCCGACCGGGCTCGTCAACCCGACCGTCGAGTGGCTCTCCGAGGAGGCCGTGGTCGCCGAAGAGGGCTGCCTCAGCCTGCCGCGGGTGGCGATGGACGTCGAGCGGTCGCTACACGCGCGGATCGCCGGCTGCGACGTCGACGGCCAGCCGCTGCGAATCGAGGCCTCGGGCCTCGAGGCCCGTGTGCTCCAGCATGAGATCGACCATCTCGACGGCGTGCTGATCCTCGACCGCGCCCCGCGCGACCAGCGCCGGGCGGCGCTGCGGGCGCTGCGCGAGGGCGGCAGCTACGCCCCGGCGGCGGACGAGGACGAGCAGCACGAGGCCGCGGAGCACCACGAGCCACGCACCGACGCGTGAGGACCGTCTATCTCGGCACCTCGGAGTTCGCCGCCGCGGTGCTGGGTCGGCTGGCCGGGTCGCCGCACCGCCCGGCGCTGGTGGTCACGCCGCCGGACCGGCCGCGCGGTCGCGGCCGCCAGAGCGGCTCGCCGCCCGTGGCCGAGCGCGCCGCCGAGCTCGGGCTCGAGTTGCTGCAGAGCGCCGACGTCAACGACGACGCGGCGCTGGCGCGGATCCGTGCCGCCGAGCCCGAGGCGGTCGCCGTCTGCGCCTTCGGCCAGCTGATCCGCGAGCCGCTGCTCTCGGAGTGGCCAATGCTCAACGTCCATCCCTCGCTGCTGCCGCGCTGGCGCGGCGCGGCGCCGATCGAGCGGGCGATGATCGCCGGCGACGCGACGACCGGGGTCAGCATCATGCGCGTCACCGCCGGGCTCGACAGCGGACCGGTCGCGCTGCGCGAGGAGATCGCGATCGACCCCGAGGACGATTTTGCCGCGCTCTCCGAGCGGCTCGCGGCGCTGGGCGGCGAGCTGCTCGTCCGCGCGCTCGATCTGCAGGCGGGGAGCGGCCTCGGCTTCGACGAGCAGGACGACGAGCAGGCGACCTACGCGGAGAAGATCGAGAGCGACGAGCGCCGCCTCGACCCCGGCCGGCCGGCGACCGAGCTGGCGCGCCGGGTGCGGGCGCTGACGCCGCACGTCGGCGCCTACCTCGACCTCGGCGAGGACCGGCTCGGGGTGCGCAAGGCGCGGGCGGTCGACGTCAGCGTCAGGCAGGGCGAGCTGAAGTCCGAGTGGGGGGCGCTGCTGCTCGGTTGCTGTCGGGGCGCCCTGCGGCTCGAGGTCGTGCAGCCGCCGGGGGGCAAGCCGATGCCCGCCGACGCCTACCTGCGCGGCCACCCGGTGCCCTCTCTGTGATCGCGCCGGCGCGGGCGCTCGCCTTCGAGACCGTGCGCGCGACCTTCGAGCGCGACGCGCACACCGAGCGCTTCTTCCGCCGGGCGGCCGACGACGGCGGCGTCGCCGGCCGCGACCGCGCCCAGGCCCAGCGGCTCGCCTACGGCGCCGTGCAGCGGCGCGGGACCGCGGACGCGGCGATCGAGCGGCTGTCCGAACGCTCGCCGCGCCTGCTCGACCCGCCGGTGATCGCGGCCCTGCGCCTCGGCCTCTACGAGCTGCTGTTTGCCGACGCGACGCCCGACCACGCCGCCGTCGACCAGGCGGTCGAGCTGGTCAAGGGCGCCGGCGCGGCGCACGCCTCCGGCCTGGTCAACGCCGTCCTGCGCCGCGCCGGGCGCGAGCGCGGCGAGCTCACCGCGGCGCTGCTCGACGACGACTCGACGCCCGAGGCGGCCGCGGTCGCCCACTCGGCGCCGCTCTGGCTGGCGCAGCTGTGGTGGCGGGAGCTGGGCCCCGAAGCCGCCCGCTCACTGCTCGCCGCCTGTAACGAGCCGGCCGAGCCGGCGCTGCGGGTCGACGCGCGGGGCGGCGGGCGCGAGGCGATGCTGGCGAAGCTGGCTGCGGCCGGGATCGAGGCGGACCCGGCGCAGGGCCCGTGGCCGCTCGCCGCGCCGGAGTCGATCGTCGCGGCCGGGCGGCTCGGCGAGCCGGTTCCCGACCTGGTTCTCGCCGGCGAGTTGACCCCGCAGAGCCGCGGCTCTGCGGCCGTGGTCGAGCTGCTCGATCCGCAACCGGGGGACCACGTGCTCGAACTCTGCGCCGGGCCGGGGATCAAGAGCGGCCAGATCGCCGCCCGGATCGGCGACGGCGGCGAGTTGATCGCGGTCGAGCAGGACCCCGCGCGGGCGGCCGAAGTGGCGGCGCAGGCGCAGCGGCTCGGCTTGCGCAACCTCACCGTGCTCGAGGCCGACGCGACGGCGCCGGAGCTGCCGTCGGGCTTCGACCGGGTGCTGCTCGACCCGCCCTGCTCGGACCTCGGCGCGCTCGCCTCGCGCCCCGACGCGCGTTGGCGCAAGTCGCCGCGGACGATCGAGCGGCTGGCCGAGCTGCAGGGCCGTCTCCTGGCCGCGGCGCTGGCGGCGCTGCGCCCGGGAGGCACGCTGGTCTACTCGACCTGCACGATCTCGCGCCGCGAGGGCGAGGAGCGGATCGCGGCGCTCGCCGAGCGGGCCGCGGCCGGCGAGGCGCCGTCGCACAGCGTCGAGGACCTCGGCGCCCTCGCGCCCGGGCTGTCCTCGCCGCACGACGGGCGCTGCCTGCAGCTGCGCCCGGACCGCGATTGCACCACTGGATTTTTTGTCAGCCGCTTGAGCAGAGATGATTGACGGGAATGGCCCGAGAGGACGAGAAGGGAACCGTCTTGAAGCGTCCTCGCTGCCCGAGTTGCAGCGAGCCCTGGCTGCGGCCGACGCAACTGCCGGGCCGCTTCCGCTGCGTGTACTGTCTGAGCCGCTTCGAGTTGGTCTCGCAGTGCCCCAACTGCGGCGAGCACCAGACGATCGCCCGGATGAGCACGACCGAGGACATGACCTGCCAGACCTGCGGTGACTCCATGCTAAATCCCATATGAGCTTGAGAGGTACGCATGTCTGAGCGCATGGTTGAGTTGTTGGGCGAGCGTCGGGTTGCTCCCTCGATCTTGTCGGCCGATTTCTCGCGACTTGGGGCACAGGTCGAGGAGGTGATGGACGCCGGTGCGCGGGTGATCCACTTCGACGTGATGGACGGCCACTTCGTCCCGCCGATCACGATCGGGCCGCTGGTCGCGGCCTCGATCGCCGACCGGGTGCACGCCGCCGGCGGCGCGATCGACGTCCACCTGATGATCGAGGCGCCGGAGCGCCACATCGAGGCCTTCGCCGCCGCCGGCGCCGACTCGATCACCTTCCACGAGGAGGCGACCGCGCACGCCAACCGCACGCTGTCGGCGATCCGCGAGCTCGGCTGCCTGGCCGGGATCGCGATCAACCCCGGCACCCCGGTCGAGGCGCTGAGCGAGCTGCGCGGCCAGGCCGACATCGCCCTCTGCATGACGGTCAATCCCGGCTGGGGCGGCCAGAGCTTCATCGAGGGCTCGGTCGACAAGGTCGCCCGGCTGGCAGCGATCGCGGGCGCCACGATCGAGGTCGACGGCGGCATCGACGCCGGCACCGCCAAGCCCACGGCGGAAGCCGGCGCCGGGCTCTTCGTCGCCGGCTCGGCCGTGTTCGGCGCCGCCGACCCCGCCGCCGCTTACACCGAGATCGCCGCGGCCGCCGGCGCCGCCTAGCTCTCCGGCCGCCCGACCGGCACGACCAGGGTGCCGGCCGCCTCCTGCCACCAGGAGCGCTCGGCCTCGTCGATGCCGGAACGCAGGGCGCGGCGGGCGCACCACTCAGCGAGCGCGCGGCGGCTGCCGAGCGCCAGCGCCGCCTCGGTGGTCACCGCGAAGCGGCCGTCGGCGAGCGCCACGAGCGCGCCCGGCTCGTCGCGGCGGGTGCGCAGCCGCGCCCGCACCCCGATCCCGTCGATCTGCTCCGGCAGCGCCGGGTCGCCTTCGAGCGTGCGCCCCGGGCGCACCGAGAAGACCTGCGGCGAGCCGCGCGGCGGCAGCAGCAGCGGCGCCGGCGAGCCCAGCGGCCCCTCGCGCCAGCGGCGGGTCAGCTGCTCGACCTCCTCGCGCTGCGGCTCCTGGACGAGCAGGTGCAGCTCGTCGCCGGGCTCGATCCGGGTCGAGCCGCGCGGCGCGACCGCGCGACCGTTACGGACGATCAGGTGGACCAGCGCCTCGCGCGGCAGTTCCAGCTCGCGGATCAGCAGGCCGGCCGCGGCGTCGTCCTTGCGCACCCGCCACGAGATCAGCTCGGCGCCGAGCTCGCGCACCATGCCGACGTCGGCGACCGGCACCGGCAGCGCCCGCTCGGTGCTGGTCACGCCGAGCAGCTTCGCCAGCGGCTCGATCGTCACCCCCTGGATCAGGGTCGAGCTGACGACGACGAAGAAGACGACGTTGAAGATCAGGTTGGCCTCGGCGACGCCGGCGACGACGGGGAAGGTCGCCAGCCAGATCGGGATCGCGCCGCGCAGGCCGGCCCAGCCGAGGATCGTGCGCTCGCGGATGTTGAGGCCGCCGAACTGGGTGACCAGCAGCGTCGCCAGCGGCCGGGCGACGAAGATCAGCACGACCGAGAGCAGCAGCGCCTGGCCGGCGACGCTCCAGAGTTGGCTGGGGAAGACGAGCAGGCCGAGCAGGAAGAAGAGCCCGATCTGGACCAGCCAGCTGAGCCCCTGGTGGAAGGAGACGACCGTGCTGCGCGCCGGCAGCGAGCCGGTGCCGAGCACCAGCGCGGCGACGTAGACGGCGAGGAAGCCGGAGCCGCCGGCGACCTCGGCGACGCCGTAGGAGATCGCCGCCGTGGCCAGGGTCGCGACCGGGTAGAGGCCCTGGGTCGGCAGGTCGACCCAGGCGATCGCACGCTTGGCGATCCAGCCTGCGGCGATTCCCAGCACCGCCCCGAGGCCCATTTTGACGACGAACTCGAGCGCTATGTCGGCGGCGCCGTAGGCGGGGTCGGCGATCCATTCGCCGAAGCCGATCACGAGCAGCAGCGCGACCGGGTCGTTCATCCCCGACTCGCCCTCGAGCGTGCGCGCGAGCCGGCGCTCGAGCCGCGAGCCGCGCAGCACGGCGAAGATCGCCGCCGAGTCCGTCGCCGCGATCGCGGCGCCGAGGATCAGGCCCTGGAGGACGCTCAGGTCGAAGATCCAGACGGCGGCCAGCCCCGCCACGAGGGCGGTCAGGAAGGTGCCGCCGGTGGCCAGCGCCACCGCCGTGCGCAGGACCGGGCGGATCTCGTGCCAGCCGGCGGTCAGCCCGCCCTCGAAGAGGATCAGGACGAGGCCGATCGTGCCCGCGGTCTGGGCCGCGCCGGCGTCGTCGAACTCGATCCCGCCGATCCCTTCCGAGCCGACCAGCATCCCCAGCCCGAGGAAGAGCAGCAGCCCGGGCACGCGCACCCGGTCGGCGGCGAGCGCCGCCGCGATCCCGGCCGCGAGCAGGGCGCCGACGACCAGGATCAGCTCGGCGTCGTGTCCCTCCATCGCCGGCTAGGCGCCCTCGTCGACGGCGGCCAGCCGCGCCTCCAGCTCCTCCTCGGAGCCGGCCGTGGGCACGTCCTCGGGCCGCTCGTGCGGGCGGCGGTAGATCAGGAAGAGCAGGCCGAGCAGGAGCAGCGCGGCCGCGGCGAAGCCGATCTCGACCCGGAGGAACTCTTCGCCGATCGGCGCCGCCAGGCACCAGGCGACGAAGAAGACGGCGCAGCCGGCCCAGCGGGCCGAGGCGCGCCGCACCTGTCCCTGCGCGAGGCAGGCCTGGTTGACGGTGACCGAGGAGAGGTAGAGGCCCATCCCCAGCGTGACCAGCAGCAGGCCGCCGCGGTCGTAGCTGAACTTGTCGCTGAAGGCGAGCTGCATCAGCTGCGGCCCGGCGATCAGCACGGCGAGCGCGACCACCGCGGTGAAGGCGGCGATCGCCGCCAGCACCATCCGCACCGAGCGGTGGAACTCCTCCTCGCTGCCCTCCTCCGCGCTGGCGTGGAGGCTGGTCAGGTGGGGGAGGATGCTGGTCGAGACCGCCTGGAAGAGCTGCAGCGGCGCGCGGGCGATCATCAGCACGTTGAAGATGAAGCCGGCTGCGGCGGCGCCCTCGAGGCCGCGCACGATCAGCGGCCCGGCGTTGAGGAAGATCTGCTCGCCGAGCATGATCACGAGCACCGCGGCGACGAAGCCGGCGCCGCTGCCGATCGAGAACTCGGAGGCTTTCCGTTTCGCCTCGGGCGGTGGCGGGGGAGGGGCCGAGCGGGCGCGGCGGGCGAAGACCGCGGGCACGACGAGCAGGCTGAGCGACGGGGCGGCGACGATCCCGATCGCGACCGCCGACTGGCCGCTGAGCAGCCCGACCGCGACCAGCACGGCGAAGCTGGTGCGGAAGACCGACTCGGAGAGGATCATCGTCGCGAACAGGCCGAAGCGGCGGTAGCCGGCGAGGTAGCCGCGGGCGAAGTAGCTGGCGGCGTAGAAGAGGACGGCCAGCAGGAAGACCCAGTAGAGCGTTTCGTTGCCGCTCAGCAGGCCGTCTTCGATCGGCCCGCGCAGGATCAGGGCGACCGCGGCGAATCCGACCGCGAGGCCGAGCTGGATCCGGATCGCGACGCGGATCGGCTCGCGCGGCGGCTCCCCCTTGGCGAGGTTCTCGGAGATGTGCCGCGAGAGCAGCTGGTCGACCGGCCGGTAGAGGGTGGAGACGGTGATGAAGACGGCCGACCAGACGACGGCGATCTCGCCGTAGTCGGTCACCGAGAGCACGTGCGAGGCGACGAAGAAGTAGACGTAGGTGATCAGCCCGGTGAGGCCGACGCCGATCGCCAGGAAGCTGGCCGTCCTGCCGTATTCGGCCGAGCTGACGCCGCCGCCAGCGGCGGCGGCGCGTGTCTGCTCGCCGGTCATCAGTCGCGCGCGCCGCGCTCGTAGTGCGAGGGCTCGACCCCGAGCGCGAGCTCGACCCGGCGCACCCGCTCGAACACGCGCTGCGTCATCACCCGCTGCCCGGCGAGCAGGTCGCCGATCACGCCGAGGGCGAGCAGCTGCAGGGAGGCGATCAGGAGCACCGCGCCGAGGATCAGCGACTGGACGTGGCCGCTCGAGTCGCCATTGAAGATCCAGTCGATCAGGAACGGCAGCCAGGCGGCGAGGGCGAGTAGGCCGACGACGAGGCTGGCGGTCGCGAAGACGCGCAGCGGCTCGTAGCGGGTGTAGATGCGCAGGATCGAGAGCGCATTACGGCGCACGTAGGCGCCGGTCGAGTCGAAGAGCCGCGACTCGCGCGTCTGCGGGTTGGTCCCGACCTCGACCTGGTCGACCGCGATCAGCATCTTGCCGGCCTGGATCAGGCTCTCCAGCGTGTAGGTGAAGTTGTCGGTGACGAGCAGTCCCAGCGCCGCCTCGCGGTTGTAGGCGCGGAAGCCGGAGGTCGAGTCGGCGATCGCGGTGCCGGAGACCTTGCGCACGACGGCGCTGCCGATCCGCTGCAGCCGCTTCTTGGCGCCGGAGAAGTGCTCGATCGTCTCGACGCGGCGGTCGCCGACGACCATGTCGGCCTCGCCGGCGAGGATCGGCGCGACCAGCCGCGGCACGTCGGCGCCGCTGTACTGGTTGTCGGCGTCGGTGTTGACGACGAGATCGGCGCCGAGCTTGAGGCAGGCGTCCAGCCCGGCCTGGAAGGCGGCGGCGAGGCCCCGGTTGTTGGTCAGGCGGACGATGTGCTCGACCCCGAGCTCGCGCGCGACCTCGACCGTGCGGTCGGTCGAGCCGTCGTCGATCACCAGCAGCTCGACCTCGTCGATCCCCTCGATCTGCCGCGGCAGGGCGGCGATCGTCTCCGGCAGCGTCGCTTCCTCGTCGAGGCAGGGGATTTGGATGATCAGCTTCATGGGAAGGCGCTCAGGGTATCCGTGTGGGCGGCGTGGGGAGGATGGGGTGCCCCTTCGTTTGCTGGGTTTTTCGCCTCGGGCATTGCTGCCGTCCGAGGTCCTGGGTGGGGCGAAAAACAGGACGCCGCGCTCTGCGGGACACCCCATCCTCCCCTCACGAGCCGTCCGCGGAGTACCATTGACTGACTTGTCAATCAATGACCGAGACGACGATTACAAGCCAGGATCGGGAGCACTTGCGGCGGGCCCTAGAGCTTGCGGAGGGCGGCCGGGGGCGAGTTAGTCCGAATCCGTTGGTCGGGGCGGTTTTGGTTCGCGATGGCGAAGCGATCGGCGAGGGGTTTCATGCCGAAGTCGGGGACCTGCACGCGGAGCGGGCGGCGCTGGCGGATTGCGAGCGGCGTGGCGAGAATCCGACCGGGGCGACGATGTACGTGACGCTGGAGCCCTGCGCGCACGAGGGGCGGCAGCCGCCCTGCGTCGAGGCGATCCTTGCGGCGGGGGTCTCTCGTGTCGTGATCGGCTCCGACGACCCGAGCGAGAAGGCGTCCGGGCGCGGCCCGGGAATGCTTCGCGACGGCGAAGTGAAAGTCGAGCTCGCGAGCGGCGAGGAGGCGACGGCCGCGCGCCTGCTCAACCAGCCCTTCCGTAAGCACTCGCGCACCGGCCTGCCGCTGGTGACGCTGAAGCTGGCGATCTCGATGGACGGCCTGACGGCGACGCCCGAGGGGGAGTCACCCTGGATCTCCGGCCCCGAGAGCCTCGCGCTCGTCCACCGCTGGCGGGCCGAATCGGACGCGATCGCGGCCGGCATCGGCACCGTCATCGCCGACGACCCCCAGCTCACCGCCCGCGGCGAGGGCGCGCCGCGCCAGCCGCTCCGCGTCGTCTTCGACCGCCAGGCCCGGCTGTCGCTCGACTCGCAGCTGCTGCGCACGCTCGATACTTCTCCCGTCGTGGCCGTCGTCTCCCCTCAAGCCGATCAGTCTCGCCTCGCCGCCCTGCGCGGCGCCGGGGCCGAGACGCTGGTCGCGGACGGGGTCGAGGCGGCCCTGGCCGAGCTCGGCCGCCGCGGCGTCACCAGCCTCTTCCTCGAGGGGGGGCGCACCCTCGCCGGCGCCTTTCTCGACGTCGACGCGATTGACGAAGCCCGCACTTTCGTCGCCCCGAGGCTGATCGGCGAAGGGGAGGGTGGGGGTGTCCGGGCGGATGCTGGGTTTTTCGCCGGGCGCGTCGAGCCTCTCGCTGACGTCCCGCTGCGAAAAACAGGACGCCGCACCCGCCCGGACACCCCCACCCTCCCGGCACCAGTCGCTGTCGAGCAGATCGGGGACGATGTATTGATCGAAGCTCGGTTCAAGGAGTGGTGAGGTGTTTACGGGGCTGATTCAAGACGTGGGCGAGGTCCTGTCGGTCGAGGCCGGTGACGAGGGCGCGCGGCTGCGAATAGCGACGAGGCTTGGTGCCGAAATCGCGCCCGGAGACTCGGTAGCGGTCGACGGGGTCTGCCTGACGGCAGTTGCGGCCGATTCCGCCGGATTCGAGGTCGAGGCAATGAAGCAGACCTTGTCTGCGACCGCATCGGCGATGCTGGCACCGGGCGATCGAGTCAATCTCGAGTTGGCGATGAGGCCCACCGATCGCCTCGGCGGGCACATTGTTCAGGGGCACGTAGACACCGTCGGCGAGGTGCTCGAGGTTCGCGAGGATGGCTTTGCCCGGCGGCTCAGGGTGCGGCTCGGTCCCAGCGCGATGATGCTCATGGTTCCGCAGGGCTCGATCACCCTCGACGGCGTGAGCCTCACGGTGGCGGAGATGACCGAGGACTGGGTGGGCGTCTCCCTGATTCCAGAGACTTTGTCCAGAACGACGCTAGGCGAGGCAGGGGAGGGCAGCAAGCTGAACGTCGAGTGTGACGTGATCGCAAAGCACGTGGAGCGTTTGGTGGCACCATTGGCGCGAAAGGAGCAGGCTTGAGCGGCATGGCTGAGACGCAGAGACAAGAGGGCAGCGAGCGCGCGGCGGGCGAGAGCCCGTTCGCGACGATCGAGGAGGCGATCGAGGAGATCCGCCGCGGCCGCATGGTCGTCGTCGTCGATGGCGAGGACCGCGAGAACGAGGGCGACCTGGTGATGGCGGCGCAGTTCGCCACCCCAGAGGCCGTCAACTTCATGGCCAAGGAGGCGCGCGGGCTGGTCTGCCTGGCGCTGACCGCGGAGCGCTGCGAGCGGCTCGGCCTCAACCTGATGGCGGCGAAGAACGAGGCGCCGCTGCAGACCGCCTTCACGGTCACGATCGAGGCCGCCGGCGGGGTCAGCACCGGGATCTCCGCCCACGACCGCGCGCACACGATCCAGGTCGCGATCGACCCCGGCTCGGGCCCGCGCGACATCGTCGTCCCGGGCCACATGTTCCCGTTGCGGGCGAAAGACGGCGGTGTGCTCGAGCGCACCGGCCACACCGAGGCGAGCATCGACCTCGCCCGGCTCGCCGGGGTGATCCCGGCCGGGGTGATCTGCGAGGTGATGAACGACGACGGCACGATGGCGCGCGTCCCCGACCTCGTCCCCTACTGCGAGAAGCACGGCCTGAAGATGGTCACCGTCGCCGACCTGATCGCCTACCGGCGGCGCACCGAGAAACTGGTCGAGCGCGTCGTCGACACCGGCCTGCCGACCGCCTTCGGCGAGTTCACCGCGGTCGGCTACCGCTCCCTGGTCGACGACAAACACCACGTGGCGATGGTCAAGGGCGAGGTCGACGGCGCCGAGGACGTGCTCGTCCGCGTGCACAGCGAGTGCCTCACCGGCGACGTCTTCCACAGCATGCGCTGCGACTGCGGCGAGCAGCTCGCCTCGGCGCTGGCGATGATCGAGCAGGAGGGCCAGGGCGTCCTGCTCTATCTCTCCCAGGAGGGGCGCGGGATCGGGCTGCTCAACAAGCTGCGCGCCTACAAGCTGCAGGAGGAGGGCGCCGACACGGTCGAAGCCAACATCAAGCTCGGCCTGCCCGCCGACCTGCGCGACTACGGGATCGGCGCCCAGATCCTCGGCGACCTCGGCCTGACCAGCATCCGCATCCTCACCAACAACCCAAAAAAGATCGTCGGGCTCGAGGGCTACGGGCTCTCGGTCAGCGAGCAGGTGCCGATCGAGTCCTCGCCCAACGCCCACAACGAGGCCTACCTGCGGGCCAAGCGCGACAAGCTGGGCCACACCCTGCACCACCAGGGGCTCGCCTTCGACGAGGAGATGATCCACGACGAGGAGGAGCGCGACGCCGCCGGCGGGAACGGGTCGGCCGATGGCTGAGCCCGGCGCCTTCCTCGAGAGCTTCGACGAGGCCGAGCGCTCGATCCTCTCCACGCTCGGCTTCGCGGTCTGCGTCGGCCGCTTCTACGAGGACCTCGCGCAGCGCCTGCTGCGCGGCGCCGACGAGGGCTTCGAGCTGGCCGGGGTCCCGGCGACCTCGGTCCGCCACGCCTCGGTCCCCGGCGCCTACGAGCTGCCCTACGCCGCCAAGCTGCACGCCGAGAGCGGCGACTTCGCCGGCGTCGCCTGCCTCGGCGTCGTGATCCGCGGCGAGACCGACCACTACGACTTCGTCTGCGCCGAGGCCGCGCGCGGGATCCAGGACGTGCAGCTCGCCACCGGCGTCCCCTGCGCCTTCGGCGTGATCACCTGCGACACGATGGAGCAGGCGCTCGAGCGCGCCGGCGGCGGCAAGCGCGACCAGGGCCGCAACGCCGCCCTCACCGTCGCCCGCATGGCCCTGCTGCAGCGGCAGCTGGCTTAGTCAGGCCGCGGGAAAGATGGAGATGGGGTAGCGCCGTATCTCTTGGTCCGAGGTAACCAGGGTCACTCTCTCGACCTGCGCTTGGGCAATCAGCATTCGGTCGAAGGGGTCTCTGTGATGGTGGGGCAAGAATGCGACGGCACCAGCGTGAGATAGGGAGATCGGGAGTAACTCGAAGCGCTTCTCATCAAGCTGGAACTCGAGGTCGTCGATTGGAGATAGCTTGTCCAGCGCGGTCTTGATTGCTATCTCCCACGGGCTGACAACGCTGACGAGGACTTCGTTGTCGTAGTTCTCCAGCGCATCCGCCGCTGCCGTTGAGAGGCGCCCAGGGTTTGCAAGCGACCAGATCAGAGCCTGGGTGTCGAGCAGCAGTCTCAACTCGAATCCCTCTTGTTTTCACCCGGAAAGATCTCGCTTTCCTCGAAGAGCTGCTCGGTTTCCTTCTTCATCTTCTTCCATTCCTCGTCCGACGGCACCTTGAATTTCCCCTCCAAGCCGCCGAGCGTGCGCTTGCCGGGCTTTTTCGGCTGAGCGATCGGCACCAACTTCGCCGCGGGCTTGCCCGCACGGCTGATCACGATCTCCTCGCCTCCTTCCACCCGCTCGACCAGCTTCGACAAGTGGGTCTTGGCCTCGTGCATGTTCACCTGCTCTAAGTCCTCAGCGCTCATTTCTCTCCCCCCTCGCGAGGCGGTGGTGGCGGAATTTGCGGTCCATGCTGCTTAGTCTACTTAGCTAACCCGCGCACAGGCTACTATCCACGACCCGATGGCCAAGGTATGCCACAGCTGCGGCAAGGGACCGGCGTTCGGCCAGTCCCGCAGCCACTCGATGGTCGCGACCAAGCGGCGCTTCGACCCGAACCTGCAGAAGGTGCGGATCGAAGAGCAGGGCCGCAAGCTGCGCACCTACGTCTGCACGCGCTGCCTCAAGGCCAACAAGGTCACCAAGGCCGCCTGAGGCCGTAGGACGCTGCGCGAGGACGCGCCGTCGGCTGCGCGCCGTGCAGAGCACTGTCGCTCCGCCGCCGCCACGCCCTCGCTTGGTCCTACGACCTCAGGGGCCCTTTTGCGCAATCGGTGACGAAGGCTGCGCTGAAGATTTTGTTTGTGCGCGCCAATTGCCGAAGTATTCTGTCTACGGTTGTGGCATCATGGAGCGCGTGACCTGGACCGACGCACGGATGGACGATTTCGCGAAGCACACCGACCAGCGCTTCGACGGTGTCGACAAGCGGCTCGAGTCGATCGACCGACGCTTCGACTCGGTGGACCGCCGGCTCGAGAGCCTCGATGGCCGCTTCGCCTCGCTGCAGCGCACGCTGATGGTCTTCCACGGCGGCATCATCGCCGCCCTGGTCGGCCTGATCGCAACCCAGCTGTAGCGGTTTAGGCGTTCTCGACGCCGCCGACCCCATCCGTGCGGTGCATCCGCCCGTGGCAGCTAGATTTCCGAACTGATGCCCGACCCTTCGATCGCGCGCTTCCGGCGCGTCGTCACCTCTGCCTACGCCCACCTCGACGAGCGGCGTGAGGAGGTCAACGACCTCAACGTCTTCCCGGTCGCCGACGGCGACACCGGCGACAACATGGCGATGACGATGCGCGCGGTGATGGAGGAGCTCGACCGGCTCGACGGCCAGGAGGTCGACGAGGTCGGCCGCACCGAGCTGGTCCAGGCGCTGGCCCGGGCGGCGCTGATGGGGGCGCGCGGCAACTCGGGCGTGATCCTCAGCCAGATCGTCCGCGGCGCTGCCGAGGAGCTCGCCAGCCGCCCCGGCGAGCTGGTCGACCCGGTGCTCGTCGCCTCCGCCTTCGCCAGCGCCGCCGACGCCGCCTACGCCTCGGTCCGCGACCCGGCCGAGGGCACGATGCTGACCGTCTTCCGCGAGATGGCGCACTCGATCGCCCGCCAGCTCGCCCACCTCGAGGCCGAGAAGCAGCGGCTCGACAAAGGGGTCAGCGAGGAGCAGCAGGACCTGGTCCTCGCCGAGGTGCTCGAGCAGGCGATCGCCGACGGGCAGAGCGCGGTCGAGCGCACGCCCGAGCAGCTCGATGTGCTGCGCGAATCCGGCGTCGTCGACGCCGGTGGCTACGGCCTCGTGCTGATCCTCGCCGGCGTCGTCGCCGGCCTGCGCGGCGACGACACCGCGGGGCCCGAGGTCTCCCACCACGACGCGCCGCCGCTCAGCCGCCCCCACCATGAGGACAGCCGCTACCGCTACTGCACCAACTTCATCGTCTCCGGCGCGGGGCTCGACTCGCGCGACTTCCTGCCCCGGCTCGAGGGCCTCGGCGACTCGGTGCTGGTCGTCGGCGACGAGGCGACGCTCAAGGTCCACGTCCACACCGACGCGCCGGAAAGCGCGGTGGCGCTGTTCGAGGGCGCCGGCGCGGTGACCAATCTCGACGTCGCCGACATGCGCGAGCAGATCGCCGAGCGGCGGGCGCGGCTGCAGGGCGGCCGCACCGGCGTGCTCGCGGTCGCCGCCGGCGAGGGCCTCGAGCGGCTCTTCGCCGAGCTCGGCGCGCACGTCGTGCCGGGCGGCGAGACGCTCAACCCGTCGACCTACGAGCTGCTGGCCGGAATCCACGAGGTGCCGGCCGAGGAGATCCTCGTGCTGCCCAGCTCCTCGAACGTGATCATGGCCGCCGAGCGCGCCTGTGAGCTGTCGGAGAAGCCGGCGCGGGTGGTCTCCGCCACATCCCAGCAGGCCGGCCTGCTGGCCCTGGTCGAACTCGATTCCACCGCCCCCGCCGAGGCGAACGCCGAGCGCCTCGAGGGCGCCCTGGAGGGGATCGTCTCCGGCGGCGTCGCCCCGGCCGCCCGCGACGACGCCCAGGGCCGCTTCCGCAAGGGCGACGCGGTCGGCTTCGCCGGCGAGGAGATCGTCGCCTGGGGCGGCGCCGGCTCGACCCTGGCGACAACGCTGGAACGGCTCGCCGCCGGGGCCGAGATCGTCACCGTGCTGGCCGGCAAGGACGCCCCGATCCCGCTCGCGGAGATCGACACCCACGTCCCCGACGGGGTCGAGGTCGAGACCCACGAGGGGGGTCAGCCGAGCTGGTGGTGGCTGCTGGCGGCCCAGTAGCGCGGTCCTTCGCGGGCGCCTCCGAGCTCAGCTTCGGGCAGCTTCGCGACGCCTCCGTCCACTGGCCGCGGCCGAGCGTGCTCGACGCCTCGCTCAAGGCAATCGACGGCGTCGGGCCACGGCTGGCGGAGGCCGCCGCCGAGGCGGGCATCGGATCGGTCGGCGACCTGCTGCGGCGCTTTCCGCACGGCCACCGGGACCGCACCGTCGTCCCGGTCTCCTCGCTCGAGCCGGGCAGGCAGGCGACGATCGCGGTCGAGGTGCTGGCCGACGCGGGGCGCCCATTTCGCAAACGGGGCCTGAGCATCCTCACCGTCAAAGTGGCCGACGAGAGCGGCGCCGTGCGCGCGACCTGGTTCAACCAGCCCTGGCTGACCCAGAAGCTGACCGCCGGCACCCGGCTGCTGCTGACCGGCTCCAGGGACAAACGGGGGTTCCGGGTCAGCGAGTACGAGCTCGACGGCGAGGGCGGCCAGTTCGTCCCGGTTCATCCGGCCACCGAGCAGCTGAAGGCGCAGCGGCTGAGGCAGTGGATCGAGCAGGCGATCCGGTGGGTTGGGAACGTGCTGGAGCCGCTGCCCGCGGAGTTGCGCCTGCGGCGCGGCCTGGCAGCGGCCCCCGATGCAATCGCGGCCGTGCACTTCCCGCAGACGCCCGAGGACGTCGAGCAAGCGCGGCAGCGGCTGGCCTTCGAAGAGCTCTTTCTCTACCAGGCATTGCTGGCGACGCGCAAGCGGTCGCGTCGCACCGCGCGGCCGGGGGCGCGGTTCGGGAAGCCGGGGGAGCCGGTGGGGCGCTGGCTCGGGTCGCTGCCATTCGAGCCGACGGGGGACCAGTTGCAGGCCTTCGCGGAGATCGACGTCGACCTCGACGCCGGCGAGCCGATGCAGCGGCTGCTGATGGGCGAGGTCGGCTCGGGTAAGACGGTCGTGGCGCTGTACTCGATGCTGCGGGCGCTGGAAGCGGGGTTCCAGGCGGTGCTGATGGCGCCGACCGAGACGCTGGCCGAGCAGCACGCCGTGACCCTGGGGAGGCTGCTGGCGGAAGAGGCGACGCCGTTTGCGCTGCTGACCGGGGCGACCCCGGCGGCGCGGCGCAGGGAGGCGCTCGAGCGGCTGGCGAGCGGCGAGCTCGGTCTCGTCGTCGGCACCCACGCGCTGATCGAGCCCGACGTCGAGTTCGCCCGGCTCGGCCTCTGCGTGGTCGACGAGCAGCACCGCTTCGGGGTTGAGCAGCGGCGGGCGCTCGACTCGAAGGGGGTCGAGGGGATGGCGCCGCACGTGCTGCACATGACCGCGACGCCGATCCCGCGCACGCTCTCGCTGACCGCCTACGGCGACCTCGACACGACGGCGCTGCACCAGCTCCCCGCCGGCCGCCGGCCGGTCGAGACGCGGGTCGTCGGCGAGGACGACCGCGCCGCCGCCTACGAGTTCATCCGCGCCGAGCTGCGCGCCGGCCGCCAGGCCTACGTCGTCTGCCCGCTCGTCTCCGAGTCGGAGAAGATCCTCGGCAAGGCGGCCGAGAAGGAGGCCGAGCGCCTCCGCGCCGAGGAGTTCGACGGCTTCGCGGTCGGCGTCATCCACGGCCAGATGCCCTCGGCTGGGAAGGCGCGGGCGATGGAGGACTTCGCCTCCGGCGCCACCGACGTGCTCGTCGCCACCACCGTGATCGAGGTCGGCATCGATGTCGCCAACGCGACCGTGATCGCGATCGAGGGGGCGGAGCGCTACGGCGTCTCGCAGCTGCACCAGCTGCGCGGCCGCGTCGGCCGCGGCGAGCACCGCTCGTACTGCCTGCTGTTCCCCGAAGAGGGCGGCGAGATGGCGCGGCGGCGGCTGCGCGCGGTCGAGCGCGAGCGCGACGGCTTCAAGCTCGCCGAGGTCGACCTCGGCCTGCGCGGCGAGGGCGAGGTGCTGGGCACCCGCCAGAGCGGGCTGCCGCGCTTCGCCGTCGCCGAGCTGCCCGACGACACGCCGCTGCTGGTCGAGGCCCGCGAGGAGGTGCTGGCGCTGCTGCGCCGGCACGGCTCGCTCGACGACCCCGCGCTCGGCCCGCTGCTCGACGCCGCCCACCGCCGCTTCGGCGCCGGCGCCACCGACCCGATCGCATTGTGAGCGCTTGTGTGTGAACTTAAGGTCCATATGGGACCCAAACCTCACACGCAAATGCCGTGAGGGTGATCGCCGGGGAGCTGAAGGGCCACAGGCTGGTCGCGCCGCGCGGCTGGAAGGTGCGGCCGACCTCCGACCGGGTGCGCGAGGCGATCTTCTCCGCCGTCGGCGACGTCGGCGGCGCCCGCGTGCTCGACCTCTACTGCGGCACCGGCGCGCTCGCGATCGAGGCGCTTTCGCGCGCCGCCGCGGCGGCCGTCCTGGTCGATCGCGACACCCGCCCGGCGCTCGGCAACGTCGAGCGGCTAGGCCTCGGCGCGCGCGCCGAGCTGGTCCGTGCCGACGCCGCCCGCTGGCTTGCCGCCCGCGCCGAGGCGAGCGCGGACGACCGCTTCGACCTCGTCTTCGTCGATGCCCCCTATAGACTCGCCGACCGCGTGGGGCAGGAACTGAACGCACATCTGCCGGGACTGCTCGCCGATGGAGGCCGGGCGGTGATCGAGAGCGGCGCGGGGCGGCCGCTGCGGATCGAGTCGCTCGAGCCGCTGCGCCAGCGCCGCTACGGCGCCGCCGACGTCGCCTTCTACGGCAGGAAGGACGCCTGATGGCCAGCCAGGAGGGCACCGTGATCTGCCCGGGCAGCTACGACCCGGTCACCAACGGCCACCTCGACATCATCGCCCGCAGCTCCGAGGTCTTCGAGCGCGTCGTCGTCGCCGTCGTCAACAACCCACTGCGCAAGGACAAGACTCTGTTCACCGCCGAGGAGCGCCGGCAGTTCATCGAGGACGCCACCGCGCCGCTCGGCAACGTCGAGGTGCGCACCTTCTCCAACCTGCTCGTCCACCTCGCCCGCGAACTCGAGGCGAAGGCGATCGTCAAGGGCCTGCGGGCGATCTCCGACTTCGAGTACGAGTTCGAGATGGCGCAGCTGAACCGCAAGCTCGACCCCGGGATCGAGAGCATCTACATGATCGCCTCGCCCCAGTACAGCTTCCTGTCCTCGACCGGGGTGAAGGAAATGGCGACCTTCGGCGGCGACGTCTCCGACCTCGTCCCGGGCCCGGTCGCGGCCGCGATGGCGGACCGCCTGGGCGCGAGGTAGGCTCTTGCCGCTCGGTCGGTCTGGGCGAGAGGTTGCAAAAAGTCGAGGAAATCACGGCTTCTTCACCGAAAGTGGCTCCGACACGTAGGCTTACGATCTGCTGATGGACGTTCTGGTTCTCATAGACAAGCTGGACGACGTCGTCCACAACGCCCGACCCGTGCCACTCACGGATCAGGTCCGCGTGGACCGCGAGGAGATCTACGACCTCCTCGACCAGATGCGCGCGACGATCCCCGAGGAGATCAAGCAGGCGCGCTGGATCGTCAAGGAGCGCCAGGAGATGCTCGCCGAGGCCAAACGCGAGGCGGAGCGGATCGTCCGCGAGGCGCGCGAGCAGCAGGCCCGCCTGATCTCCGACGAGGAGGTCACCAAGCAGGCCGAGCGCGCCGCCGACGAGATCGTCGAGGACGCCCGCACCCGCGAGCGCGAGATCCGGCTCGGCGCCGAGGACTACGCCGACGAGATCCTCAATACGCTCGAGGTCAACCTGCAGAAGTTCCTCGCGGCCGTGCAGCGCGGTCGCGACCGGCTCGCCGGCCGCGACGACGAAGAGCAGCAGCCGGTCGCCGAGCTCGACGAGCAGCAGTAGCTACTCGGACTTGAGCTCGTCCAGCTTCGCCCAGCGGGGATCGCTCCCGCTCGAGTGCCTGTGGTCCTCCGGGTCGGCGTCGTTGAGCGACTCGCCGCAGACCGGGCAGAGGCCGGCGCAGTCGGGGCGGCAGAGGATCCGGGTCGGGGTCGCGAGGACGGTCGCGTCGTGCGCCCAGCGGCCGAGGTCGAGCCGGTCCTCGACCACGTAGGGGCTGCGCAGCTCCTCGTCCTCGGTTTCGGCCTGGTCGACCTCGCGCGCGTCGACCTCGGTCTCGACCGCGGCGGGCTCGAGGCAGCGCATGCACGGCCCCTCGATGCGGAAGGGGAAGCGCAGGCGGAAGGCGTAGCCGTTGCTCGGCCGCGAGACGTCCACCCGCGTCTCCAGCGCCTGCCCCTTCGGCACGTAGGTCTGGCCGCCGAGCTCGAGTGGATCGAGCTGCACCGGCAGGTCGAGCCGCGCCCCCTCGCCATGGGAGAGCGAGAGACGTGCGAGGTCGATGGTCGTGGTCGGCGTCTTGGCCATTGCGAGCTCCTCCGCCCTGCCGCTTACGATGGTCCCTGCCGACGAGGTTACGAAATGGGTCAATTCGACTGGACACCCGATGAGTATCTGGAGCGCATCCGCGCCCGCATCCCGCGCTACGACGAGCTGCAGGAGCAGGCGGTGGCGGCGATTCCCTTCCCGCCCGAGCGCGTGCTCGAGCTCGGCATGGGGACCGGCGAGACGACCAGGCGCCTGATCGAGGCCCATCCCGACTCCTGGGTCGTCGGGCTCGACGCCAGCCCCGACATGGTCTTCCGCGCCCGCCAGAGCTACGACGACGTCCAGCTCGCCCGCATGGAGGACCCGCTGCCCGACGGCCCCTGGGACCTGGTCGTCTCCGTGCTCTCGGTCAACGACCTCACCGACGAGCAGAAGCAGGCGCTCTTCCGACGGGTCAAGGACCACTCCCGCTCCCTTGTCATCGGCGACGTCTTCGAGGGCGGCGAGCTCGACGATCTCGTCCGCTGGAGCGGTGGCGAAGTCGCCTGGCAGGCGGACGATCTGGCTGTGGTCCGCGCGACCTACTGACGCCCGCTACCATTCCGCGACTCATGGCGGTCCCCAAGCGAAAAACTTCCAGCGCCCGCCGCGACAAGCGGCGCGCCCAGCACAAGGCCGGCAAGGCGCGGCCCAACCAGTGCTCGCGCTGCCACAGCCCGCGGCTGCCGCACCGCGTCTGCCCGACCTGCGGCACCTACGCGGGTCGCGAGGTCGTCAAACACACGATGACCGACCCGACCGCCGGCGCCCCCGACGACGAGTAGTCGTTTGGCCGGCGGCACGACCGTCGCCCTGGACGGCTTCGGGGCAGAGCAGGGCTTCGACGTCCTCGCCGAGGGCGCGCGGATCGCCGCGGCCGACGGCATCCGGCTGCGCGTCTTCGGCCCCCCGGAGGAGCTCGGTCTCGGCGGCGTCGAGGGGATCGAGGTCGTCCCGGCGGACGACTCGATCGGCAACGAGGAGGATCCCGTGCCTGCGGTGCGGGCGAAGAAGCGGGCTTCGGTCGTGCTCGCCGCGGGCGACGTCGCCGCGGGCGGGTCGCAGGCGCTGGTCAGCCACGGCTCGACCGGGGCGACGATGGCGGCGGCGACCTTCGGCCTGCGGCGCCTGCGCGGCGTGCAGCGGCCCGCCCTCGCGGTGCAGCTGCCGGTCCCGGGCAAACCGGTCCTCTTCCTCGATGTCGGCGCCAACGTCGAGGTGCGCGCCCAGCACCTGGTCCAGTTCGCCTTCCTCGGCGCCGCCTTCAGCGCCGCCGTGCTCGGGGTCGAGCGGCCGCGCGTCGGCCTGCTCTCGGTCGGCGAGGAGGCGGGCAAGGGCAGGGAGGAGGTCGCCGAGGCCCACGCGCTGCTCACCGCGGCGGCGGGGATCGATTTCACCGGCAACGTCGAGGGCCGCGACCTGCCGGCCGGCGCCGCCGACGTCGTCGTCACCGACGGCTTCACCGGCAACGTCGCGCTGAAGCTGATGGAGGGGACGGCGCGGACCGTCACCGGCGCGATCCGGGACGCCGCCCGCTCCAACCCGCTCGCCGCCCTCGGCGGGCTGCTGATGCGGCCGGCGCTGGGCGGGCTGCGCCGCGAGCTGCAGCCCGACTCGACCGGCGGCGCGATCCTGCTCGGCCTGCGCGGCATCGCCGTCGTCGGGCACGGCAGCGCCGGCGCTGCGGGGATCGCCAACGCGGTGCGGCTGGCGGCGCGCGGCGTCGAGGTCGACGCGATCGGCAGGACGGCGACGCTGCTTGCCGAGGGCGGCGCCACCCGGGGAGCGCTCGCAGCGGACGCCGACGCGTGATAGGAAATCGGTATGAAAAAGGATGAGGTCCTCGATCTGGTCCGCGCGCACCTCGCCGAGGAGCTCGAGGTCGACCCCGCGGAGATAGCCGAGGGGACGCGCTTCAAGCAGGATCTCGACGCCGACTCGCTCGATCTCTACGAGCTGGTGATGGAGCTCGAGGACCGCTACGGGATCAGCGTCTCCGAGGAGCAGGCGGCGCGGATCGAGACCGTCGGCGACGCCGTCGACTTCGTCGTGGAGCACGCTCCCGCGTGAGTGCCGAGGCGCTCGCCGGTCTCGTCGGGGAGCTGCCCGAGGACCTCCGGCGCTGCGCTCTCACACACTCCTCCTGGACCGAGGACGAGTCGCAGTCCTACGAGCGGCTCGCCTATCTCGGCGACAGCGTGCTCGCGCTTGCCGTCGCCGCCGAGAGCTACGAGCGCTTCCCCGACGACGGGGCGGGCGGCCTGACCAAGATCCACAACCACGCCGTCAGCGGCGTCTCCTGCGCTGTCGTCGGCCGCGAGCTGGGCGTTCCGGCGATGCTCGAGGCGGCCCAGCCGGAGGCCGAGGAGTCGATCCCGGCGAAGATCCTGCTCGCGGGCTCGCGGCCGCTGCCGGAGGTGACCGAGGCGCTGATCGGCGCCTGCTTCGTCGCCTTCGGCTTCGAGCGGGTCGCCGCCGCGGTCGCCGCCGCCTTCGAGCTGCAGATCGAAAACGCGATCGAAGCCCCGGTAGATGCGAAGTCGGCGCTGCAGGAGCTTCTGGCCCGCCGCCGGGCGCGCGTAACCTATTTCGTCATCGGCGAATCGGGCCCCGCTCACCGGCGCACCTTCGAAGTAGAGGCGAAGGTCGGCGAGGAAAGCGTGGGAACCGGCGCCGGCAAGAGCAAGAAGGCAGCCGAGCAGATGGCGGCCGAGGAGGCGTTGAGGCGCCTCGGGGACTGACCCCGGGGTCGCGTCCGACCCACCCGCCAGCCTTGCGACCGAGGACGAGAGATGTATCTGAAATCGATCGAGATGAAGGGGTTCAAGTCGTTCCCCGCGCGCACCAAGCTGGAGTTCTCTCCAGGCGTCAGCGTGATCGTCGGCCCCAACGGCTCCGGCAAGTCGAACATCACCGACGCCGTGCTCTGGGCGCTCGGCGAGCAGAGCCCCGGCAACATCCGCGGTGCCTCGATGCAGGACGTGATCTCGGCCGGGGGGCAGGGGGTGGGCCAGCGCCGCGCCGCCGAGGTCGAGGTCGTGATCGACAACGCCGAGGGCCGCGCCGCGACCGAGCTCTCCGAGATCGCGGTCCAGCGCAGCCTCGACCGCTCCGGAGACGGCGTCTACCGGCTCAACGGCGCGCGTTGCCGGCTGGTCGACGTGGTCGAGGTGCTCTCCGACACCAACCTCGGCCGCGAGATGCACTCGGTGATCAGCCAGGGCCGGGTCGAGTCGATCGTCCACTCCAAGCCGCGCGAGCGGCGCCTCCTGGTCGAGGAGGCGGCCGGCCTCGGCAAGCACCGCAAACGCCGCCGCCGGGCCGAGCTGAAGCTGCGTGCCGCGCGCGACAATCTCGACCGCGCGCTCGACCTCGAGCGCGAGGCGCGGGCGCGGCTGCGACCGCTGAAGCGCCAGGCGCAGGCGGCCGAGCTCGGCGCCCGGATCGAGCGTGAGGAGCTGGAGCTGCGCGGGCGACTGGTCTCCGAGGAACTGCGCTTCGGCAAGGACAGGGCGCAGGCGGCCGAGAAGGCGGCTGCCGAGGCGCGCGCCAAACGGGCCGAGATCGAGCGGCGCCTGACTGCGGTCAGCGAGCGCCGCCGCGCCGCCGAGGAGCGCTTCGCCGCGCGCGACCGCGAGCGCACCCAGGCCTGGGGCCTGCTGACCAAGCTGCGCGGCGAGCAGCAGCGGATCGCCGTGCGCACCGCGGCGCTGCCTGAGCGCGAAGCCGAGCTGGTCGCCGCGCTCGAGGGCCTGCGGGCCGAATTCGGGCCGTTGACGCTCGACCTCGGCACGAGCGAGGGAGCGCCGGCCGAGCGCGCGCGCAAGCTGGAGGAGGAGCTGGGCGAGATCGACGCCGGCCTCGGCACGGCGGCGGAGGGCCTCGCCAAGGCCCGCTCCGACGCGGTCGCCGAGTCCGAGCGCGAGGCCGCGCTCGGCGACGTCCAGGCCGGCGCCGAGCGCGCCGGTCGCCACGCCCGCCGCGCCGAGGGCCTGCTCGGCGAGCGCCACCGCGAGGCGCTGCGTGCCCGCGTCGCCGCCGGCGAGGAGTTGCTCGACGACGTGCGCGCCGCCGCGGCCGCGGCGGCAGCGGCCGAGGCCGCGATCCGCACCCGGGTCGAGCGGATCGAAGCGAAGGTCGTCGGCGAGGAGGGCGGCGGCGACGAGATCGCCGAGGAGATGCGCGAGTGCTCGCGCCAGGAGTCGGAGCTGCAGGTCGAGATGAAGGCCGCCTCCGACGCGCTGACCGAGGCTCAGGTCGAGGCCGCCCACCTCGGCGACCGCCGCGCCGAGGCCGCCAAGGAGCTGGCCTCGATCGCCGAGCGGCTGGGTGAGGAGGTCGAGCCGGCCGAGGAGGCGCTGAGCGAGGAGGAGCGCGAGGAGATCGACCGCCGCCTGCAGCGGCTCGAGCGCCGCCGCGCCCAGATCGGCCCGGTCAACCCGCTGGCCGAGCAGGAGTACGAGGAGGCGCGCGAGCACGTCGAGGCGGTGCAGGCCCAGCGCGAGGACACCGAGCGCGGGATGCATGAGCTGGAGGCGCTGATCCGCGACATCGATCGGGAGATCGAGCGCGCCTTCGAGCAGACCTTCGAGGCGACGGCGAAGAACTTCGAGGAGATGGTCGAGCACCTCTTCCCGGGCGGACGCGGGCGGCTGCGCCGGGTCAGCCTGCGCTCCGTGCGCGACCCCGAGGATGAGCCGGCAGCGGAGGCCGAGCCGGGAGAGGACGAGGAGGAGGCCGAGGAGGCCGAGGAGGAAGAGGAGCGCGAGGTGCTCGGGGTCGAGATCGAGGTCACCCCGGCGGGCAAGTCGACGCGCAAGCTCTCGCTGCTCTCCGGCGGCGAGAAGTCGCTGGTCGCGCTGGCCTTCGTCTTCGCCGTCTTCCTCGCCCGCCCCTGCCCCTTCTACATCCTCGACGAGGTCGAGGCGGCGCTCGACGACGCCAACATCGACCGCTTCCTGCAGCTGATCCGGCGCTTTTCCGACCGCGCCCAGTTCGTCATCGTCACCCACCAGAAACGGACGATGGACGCCGCCGACGTGCTCTACGGGGTGACGATGGGCGGCGACGGCGTGACCAAGGTGGTCTCCCGGCGGCTGCCGCGCGAAGTCGAGAGCGACGCCGGCGATGACGCGCCCGGGCAGCCGCCCGCGCTCGAAGCGGCGTAGCCCGGCCATAGGATCCAGCGATGGCGACCTCCTGGCAGGAGATCTTCGATCTCGGCGCGCGCGAGACTGCGGCCGCGGCCGAGCCGGAGAGCGAGGAAAGGCGCCGCGGCGTCTTCAGTCGCCTGCGCGAGAGCCTCTCGAAGAGCCGCCAGGCGCTGAGCGAGGAGATCTCCGCCAGCCTCTTCGACCGCATTGACGAGGAGACCTGGGAAGCGCTCGAGGAGGCGCTGATCATGGCCGACGCCGGCGCCCCGACGACCGCCGAGGTGGTCGAGCGGCTCGAGCGGGAGGTCGAGAGCGGCGCCGTTTCTCCCGACGGCGAGGCGGTGCGCGCGCGCCTGATCGAGATCCTCGCCGAGGTCGCCGCGGGCGGGCGCGCCCCGATCGACCTCAGCGGCGAGCCCGCGGTGCTGCTGATGGTCGGCGTCAACGGCACCGGCAAGACGACGACGATCGGCAAGGTCGCCTGGCACCTGTCGAAGGAATTCGGGCTCTCGGTGGTCCTGGCGGCCGCCGACACCTACCGCGCCGCGGCCGCCGAGCAGCTCGCCGAGTGGGCCGAGCGGGCCGGCGCCGAGCTGATTCGCTCGGCCCCCGGCGGCGACCCCGGCGCGGTCGCCTACGACGCGATCTCCGCCGCCCGCGCGCGCGGCGCCGACGTCGTCATCGTCGACACCGCCGGCCGCCTGCACACGCAGGGCAACCTGATGGACGAGCTGGCCAAGGTGCGCCGCGTGATCGGCAAGCAGATGCCGGAGGCGCCGCACGAGACGCTGATCGCGATCGACGCGACCACCGGCCAGAACGGGCTGCGCCAGGCGCAGATCTTCTCCGAGGCGGTCACCGTCGACGGCGTCGTCCTGACCAAGCTCGACGGCACCGCGAAGGGCGGCATCGTGCTGGCGATCGCCAACGAGCTCGAGATCCCGGTCAAGCTGATCGGCACCGGCGAGCAGCTCGAGGACCTGCGCCCGTTCGACCCCGAGGACTTCGCCCGGGCGCTGCTCGCCGAGTAGCCTGAAGGCGTGTTCGACCAGCTCTCAGACCGCCTGCAGGCGACGCTCTCCGACGTTCGCTCGCGCGGCAAGCTGAGCGAGGCCGACGTCGACGCGGCGATGCGCGAGATCCGCCTCGCGCTGCTCGAGGCCGACGTCAACTTCAAGGTCGTCAAAGGCTTCACCAAGACCCTGAAGGAGCGCTGCCTCGGGGCCGAGGTGCTGGAGAGCCTCGACCCGGGCCAGCAGGTGGTGAAGATCGTCAACGAGGAGCTGACCGGGCTGATGGGCGGCGCCGGCCGCGACCTCGTCTTCGCCTCGACCGGGCCGACCGTGATCCTGATGGCCGGGCTGCAGGGCTCGGGCAAGACGACCGCGTGCGCGAAGCTGGCCCAGCACCTCGGCGAGCAGGGCAAGAGCGTCGGGCTCGCCGCCTGCGACGTCTACCGCCCGGCCGCGGTCGACCAGCTGGTCACCGTCGGCGAGCGCGCCGGAGCCCGGGTCTACGAGCAGGGCGCCGACGCCGACCCGGTCGAGATCGCCGCCTGGGCGCTCGACCGCGCCCGCGAGGAGGAGCGCGACGTGCTGATCGTCGACACCGCCGGCCGCCTCCACATCGACGCGGACCTGATGGACGAGCTGGCGCGGATCCGCAAGCGGACCAAGCCGCACGACGTGCTGCTCGTCGTCGACGCGATGACCGGCCAGGACGCCGTCGGCGTCGCCGAATCGTTCGCCGGGGCGGCCGAGTTCGACGGCGTGGTGATGACCAAGCTCGACGGCGACGCCCGCGGCGGCGCCGCGCTCTCGGTCAAGGCGGTCACCGGCAAGCCGATCCTCTTCGCCTCGACCGGGGAGAAGCTGGACGCGTTCGAGCGCTTCCACCCCGACCGGATGGCCTCGCGCATCCTCGGCATGGGCGACATGCTCAGCCTGATCGAGAAAGCCGAGCAGCAGGTCGACGAGCAGCAGGCCGAGGACCTGCAGAAGAAACTCGAAGGCGACCGCTTCACGCTCGAGGACTTCCTGCAGCAGATGAAGCAGGTGCGCAAGATGGGCCCGCTCAGCGGGCTGATCGGGATGCTGCCGGGGATGGGGGGGATGAAACAGCTGAAGGACGCCGAGGTCGACGAGGGCGAGCTCGACCGGGTCGAGGCGATCATCCTCTCGATGACCCCCGAGGAGCGGGCCAACCCGGCGATCATCAAGGGCTCGCGGCGCAAACGGATCGCGGCCGGCTCCGGCGTGCGGATCCAGCAGGTCAACCAGCTGGTCAAGCAGTTCGACCAGATGCGCAAGATGATGCGCCAGATGATGTCCGGCCAGCAGCCCAGCCCGGAGCAACTCGCCCAGATGGCGGGGGGACGTGCAGGACGCCCCAGAAGATTCAGATAGCGACTGGGACGACCTGCACGTCGGTCAGCGGCATGTCCTCCGCTTCGCGTCCGGGCATGCCGGCCAGGTCATGTAACCTGCCGCAGTCCAATGGCTGTGCGAATCAGACTGAGAAGGGTGGGTTCGAAGAAGAACCCGATCTGGCGGATCGTCGTCGCCGACAAACGCTCGCCGCGTGACGGGCGCACGATCGAGACGATCGGCCGCTACAACCCGCAGACCGAGCCCTCGACGATCGAGTTCGACGAGGAGCGCGCGCGCCACTGGCTCGAGCACGGGGCGCAGCCCTCGGAGACCGTGGCGACCCTGCTGCGGACCAAGGGCATCGCCGCCTCCGGCACTTGAGATGACTGAGTTGCTGGAGTTCCTCGTCAGGGCCCTGGTCGAGGATCCCGAGGCGGTCGAAGTCGAGGAGCTGGAAGAGGACGGGGACCTGATCTACGAGATCAGCGTCGCCGAGGACGACCTCGGGCGGGTGATCGGCAAAGGCGGCCGCGTCGCCAACGCGATTCGCACCGTCGCCAAGGCCGCCGCCGTGCGCCTCGATCGCCGCGTCGTCGTCGACATCCTCGACTGAGCCATGCGGCTCGACATCTTCTCGCTCTTCCCCGAGGCGTTCGATTGGCTGCAGACGCAGCGCTCGGTGCAGAACGCGCTCGGCCAGGGCAACGAGCTGCGCCTCTTCAACTACCGCGAGACGACCCCGCTGAGCGCCGGTCAGGTCGACGACGCCCCCTACGGCGGCGGGGCGGGGATGGTGCTGCGGGTCGACGTGGTCGACGCGGCGCTGCAGGCGGCCTACGCGCAGGGTGAGAGCCCGCGGGTCGTGCTGCTCTCGCCGACCGGGCGGCTGCTCGACGACGAGCTCGCCGACGAGCTGACCCAGGAGCGCCACGTGGCGCTGCTCTGCGGGCGCTACGAGGGCTTCGACGAGCGCGTGCACGAGCACCTCGCCGACGACGAGGTCTCGATCGGCCGCTACGTGCTGGCCGGCGGCGAGCTGCCGGCGATGGTCGTCGCCGACGTGCTGATGCGCAAGCTGCCGGGCGCGCTGGGGCACGAGCAGAGCGCGGTCGAGGAGTCGTTCAGCCGCCTGCTCGAGGGCATGCCCGAGTACCCGCACTACACGCGGCCGGCGTCCTACCGGGGCTGGGGGATCCCGGAAGTGCTGACCTCCGGCGACCACGAGCGGGTGCGCGAGTGGCGGGTCGCGCAGAGCAGGGCCAGGGCCGAGCAGTTCGAAAAAGATCCCGAGTAGGTACGATTCCGCAACCGCGCGGCGCCGGTCCACGGCTCCGGCGGTTTTTTCTCGCTGATGAGCACCGTAATCGACAGCATCGAGCGCCGCCAGCAGCGGCAGGGGCTTCCGTCATTCGCGGCGGGCGATCGTGTGCGGGTCCACTTCAAGGTGCGCGAGGGCCAGCGCGAGCGGACCCAGGTCTTCGAGGGGATCGTGCTCAAGCGCCAGGGCTCCGGCGCGCGCGAGACCTTCACCGTGCGCAAGCAGTCCTTCGGAGTCGGCGTCGAGCGGACCTTCCCGCTGCACTCGCCGAAGATCGAGAAGCTCGAGATCGCCGCCCGCGGGGCCGTGCGCCGGGCCAAGCTCTACTACCTGCGCGGCCGCATCGGCAAGGCGGCCCGGGTCGCCGAGCGGCGTTGGGGGATTGACGAGGAGCTGATCTCGGCTCCGACTCCCGCGGTCGATTCGGACGGAGTTGCCCAGGCTGAGGATGAGACGCCCCAGGACGAGGGCGATTTGACCGCGGGTCCTGTCGCGGAGGAGGCGCCCGAAGAAGACCAGTCGGAGGACGCGGCGCCTGAGGCAGAAGCAGAGCCGGACGACGCCAAGGATTCAGACTGACGCCGCGGATTCCGAAGCCGCAGAGCCGCGCGGGCGGCCTGGTCGAGCTCGTCGTGATCGTTGTTCTGGCACTCGGCCTGGCGCTGGCGATCCAGGCCTGGCTGGTCAAGCCCTACCAGATCCCCTCGCAGTCGATGGAGCCGACGCTCGACGTCGGCCAGCGCGTCCTCGTCAACCGCTTCGGCTACCACTTGGGCGACCCGAGCATCGGCGACGTCGTCGTCTTCCACCCGCCGACCGGCGCCGACCAGGGCACCGAGTGCGGCGTCCCGCACGGCCCTCGACAGGCCTGCCCGCGGCCGACGCCGAGCCAGTCGAGCCAGAACTTCATCAAGCGGATCGTCGCCGGCCCCGGCGACACGCTCAGCGTCCGCAACGGCCACCCGGTCGTCAACGGCGTGGAGAAGACCGACGAGCCCTACACGCTGCCCTGCGGCAGCAGCGGCGCCTGCAATCTGCCCAGGCCGATCACGATTCCACCCGACTACTACTTCATGATGGGCGACAACCGTGGAGCAAGCGACGACAGCCGGTTCTGGGGACCAGTCCCGCGCGAGTGGATCATCGGCAAGGCCTTCGCCACCTACTGGCCGCCGGACCGCGTCGGCCTCCTCTAAGACCCACAAGCGGCGGCTCGCCCGCTCGCGGCGCCTCTTCACCTTCGATCGCGGCCTCGGCAGCAGCCGGGTCGCCGGCGCCGACGAGGCCGGCCGGGGCTGCCTGGCCGGCCCGCTGGTCGCCGCCGCGGTGCTGTTCGACTACGAGACGCTCTCGCACGCCGACCGGCGCGCGCTCTCGGGCCTGCACGACTCCAAGCAGATGAAGCCCGAGCAGCGCGAGCAGCTCTTCCCGGCCGTGCTGCAGGCGGCGAGCCGGGTCAGCGTCGTCGTCCGCTGCGCCCGCGGGATCGACGACCGCGGGCTGCACGTGACCAACATCGAAGCGCTCGCCAACGCGCTCGAGCGGTTGGCGCCGGACGGGGGGACGACCTGCCTGGTCGACGGCTTCTCGCTGCGCGGGTGCGCGGTGCCGCACCGTGCCGTGGTCGAAGGCGACGGCACCAGCGCGGCAATCGCCGCCGCCTCGGTGATTGCCAAGGTGACCCGCGACCGCTACATGCACGGCGCCGCCGGCGAGCACCCCGGCTGGGGCTTCGAGGAACACGTCGGCTATTCGACCCCCGAGCACCGCGCCGCGATCGAACGGCTCGGGATCTCGCCCCTGCACCGCCGCTCGTTTGCGTCAGTGGCGTACGCGCAGCTGGAGCTGTGACGCGCGCGCCACAGCTTGGGAGTGCGAGGATGGCGCTGGGTGACCGGTCGACGGCTGGTCAATTGACCCCCGTATCCGTGGGTCAATTGACCACTCGGCACCAAGGGGGAGAGTTCGTGAAATCACTCGCCTAGTCCCGAGCTCTGATGAGCAGCATCCCGGCCATGGAGATCAAGACGCCAATGAAGGGCAAGACAATTCTCGGCCGCTGACGGCGGGAGTCTCGGAGTGGATCGCGCCTTTGGGCATCGGTCATGGTTGGCGCCCGGTCATCAAATGCGATGAGTCGTCTGGCTGCGTGAGATGACCCCGGTGGGGTTCGCAGGGCGACGGCAATAACTGCAAAGAAGCCGCCCAGCAACCCTACAGCCGTCACTACGATGAGAATGTCGGACGCCAACGTCCCGTAGTAAGGCACGTACAGCGACGCTGCAACCGCCACCGCGGCGGTCTCTCCAAGAGCGAGAAAGATGACGGCGGCAATTCTTATTCGTCTTGAAGTGTCCTCTGAATCAAAGCGGCGGGCCTGAGCCTCGACCGCAAGCGCGACCAGGAGGATGGGAATCGTCTGGGCCGCGAGGTCGAAGAAGGCATCCCCCGGGTACTCACCAAACGGGACCCATCGCACGAGTGCGAAAACGATTGCGGCAATTCCCAGGCCTACCAGGGAAACCAATGCTCCAGTGCGAACAGCGGTCACCTTGTGAACTTCGAGCCTGCGCGGCATCTCCCTTGCTCCCAAGGAGTCTTGAGGAATGCCGCTGCACCCGATGATGGCTAGAACGCCGCTTCGAGGTGCTCGTAGTCCGTCACTCTGCCCGCGTGGTCGTAGGTGACGCCGATTGCGTCGAAGCGGATCTGCGTGTAGCGCGGTAGGCCGCGGCGCTCGCTCATCCAGGCGGTGGCGAGGCGGCGGATGCGGCGCTGCTTCTGCGGGCCGACCGCGAGCACGGGGCGCTCGGGGCCGTAGATCGAGCCGGCGCGGCCGGCCTTGACCTCGACGAAGACGAGCGTGCGGCCGTCGAGGGCGACGAGGTCGAGCTCGCCGTGGCGGGTGCGGGCGTTGCGCTCGAGCAGCTCCCAGGCGGAGGCGGCGAGGCGCTCGGCGACGAGGTCCTCGGCGGCGCGGCCGAGCCGTTGGCGGATCGCGGTCACGCGCCGACCGTAGGCGGGCTTGCGCACGCATGCCTTTTTCCACACAGTTGGCCCACAAGATTTAGAACCTGCGCACCACACGCGCGTCGCGACCCGCCAGCGTGGCCGCAATGCTCGCCACGGCGCGGACATTCACGCTCGACGGCATCGCCGCCCGCCCGGTGCGGGTCGAGGTCGACGTGCACCGCGGGCTGCCCGCCTTCGGGGTCGTCGGCCTGCCCGACACGGGGGTGCGGGAGGCGCGCGAGCGGGTGCGGGCGGCGCTGTCCAACTGCGGCTTCGAGTTCCCGTTGCGCCGGATCGTCGCCAACCTCGCCCCGGCCAGCCTGCGCAAGGCCGGCCCCGGGCTCGACCTGCCGATCGCGGTCGCGCTGCTCGTCGCGTCGGGGCAGCTGGAGTGGGAGCGGCTGCCGCGCCTCGTGCTGGCCGGCGAGCTGGCGCTGGACGGCGCGCTGCGCCCGGTTCCCGGGGTGCTGGCGATCGCCGAGGCGGCCCGCGAGCAGGGCGCCGAGGCGGTCGTCGTCCCGGCCGGCAACGGCCCCGAGGCGGCGCTGGTCGAGGGGATCGAGGTGCTCGGGCTGGAGAGCCTCGCCCAGGTCGCCGGGCTCGCCGCGGGCGATTGGGCGCCTGAGCCGCCGCAGCCGCTCTCGCTCTCGCCGCGCCCGGAGGGCGGGCCGGAGCCCGATCTCGCCGACCTGCGCGGCCAGCCGCACCTGCGCTACGCGCTGGAGGTGTCGGCGGCCGGCGGCCACAGCCTGCTGATGGTCGGCCCGCCGGGCGCCGGCAAGTCGCTGGCGGCGAGCCGCCTGCCCTCGATCCTGCCGCCCCTGGCCGCGGAGGAGGCGCTGGAGGTGGCGCGGATCGCCAGCGCCCGCGGGCGGCTCGGCGAGGGCTTCGACGGCGATCGGCCGTTCCGCGCGCCGCACCACACGGTCAGCCCGGCGGGGGTGATCGGCGGCGGCAACCCGCCGGGGCCCGGTGAGGTGACGCTGGCGCATCGCGGCGTGCTCTTCCTCGACGAGCTTTGCGAGTTCCGCCGCGACACGCTGGAGGCGTTGCGGGCGCCGCTGGAGACGGGCTCGGTTGCGATCTCGCGCGCCGGCAGTCGCCGTCTCCTGCCCTGCCGCTTCACGTTGATCGCGGCCTCCAATCCCTGCCCCTGCGGCCGCGGCGAGGCCGACCCCGAGTGCAGCTGCCCGCCGCTCTCGGTGCGCCGCTACCAGGGCCGGCTCAGCGGCGCGCTCGCCGATCGCCTCGACATCCTCGCGGCGATCCGCCAGCCGAGCGCGGCCGAGATCGGCGGCCCGCCGGGCGAGCCCTCGGCGGCAGTGCGCGAGCGGGTGGTCGAGGCCCGCGCCCGCCAGGAAGCGCGGCTCGGCGCCGGCCGCTGCAACGCCGAGATGACGCCGAGCGAGGCCCGTGAGGCGGCGCTGGGCGAGGACGCCGCGGCGCTGCTCGCCGACGCCTACTCGCGCCGCCGGCTCAGCGGCCGCGCCCACGACCGCGTCCTGCGCCTCGCCCGCACGATCGCCGATCTCGGCGGCGCCGAGCGGATCGAGCGCGACCACATCGCCCAAGCGCTGCAACTGAGGAGGAGAGATCGTGATTAGCCAGGTCAACCCACAAGCATGTGCCGAGTGCCTGCGGCGAGCGCGCCTGCTGGCGCACCTCGCCCCCTACATCGAGAAAATCGCCACCGGGGCGCCCGGCCGGCGCACGCCGGAACTGTTGCGGCTCGGCAACGAGGACCTCGCCGCCGCCGCGGCGCCCAAGGTAGCGGCGCAGATCCTCGGCCAGATCGAGGCGGCGTCCGAGGACCGCCTGCGCTCCGAGCTGGACGAGGCGGGCTGCTGGGCCTGCTGCCGCCACGACCCGCTCTTCCCGGCCGGCCTCGGCGACGCCGCCGACGCGTCCTGGGCGCTGTTCGGCCGGGGCGACCCGGTCCTGTTGCTGCGCCTGGTCCCCGACGGCGCGGTGACGGTGGTGGGGGCGCGGCGGGCGAGCACCTACGGCCGCGACGTAGCCCGCGAGCTCGGGCGCGAGCTGGCCGCGGCCGACCTGGTCGTGATCAGCGGGCTCGCCTTCGGTATTGACGCCTGCGCCCACCGCGGCGCGATCGAAGCCGGCCTGACGGTCGCCGTGCTCGGCTGCGGCGCCGACGTCGCCTACCCGGCGGCGCACCGCTCGCTCTGGCGGCGGATCGGCGAGTGCGGCCTGGTCCTCTCCGAGCTGCCGCCCGGCAGCGGCGCCTGGCGCTGGACCTTCCCGGCGCGTAACCGGATCATGGCGGCGCTCTCGGGGATGACGGTCGTGGTCGAGGCGGCCGAGCGCTCGGGCTCGCTGATCACCGCCGACCTGGCGACCGACCTCGGCCGCGACCTCGGCGCGGTGCCCGGCCCGGTCGGCTCGCGCCTCTCGGCCGGCCCCAACGCCCTGCTCGCTGGTGGCGCCTGCCTGGTTCGCGACGCGCAGGACGTGCTCGACGCGATGCTCGGTCCGGGGGCGAAGCGGCTCGAGCGCTCCGGCCCCGGGCTCGAGCCCGCCCAGGAGGCGGTGCTGGAGGCGCTCGAGCTGGGCGCGGAGACCTGCGACGCGATCGCGGCCGGCCTCGGCCTCTCCGCCGCCGAGGCCGCCGCCGCGCTGGCCGGCCTCGAGTCGCACGGCTACGTCAACTGCTCGCTCGTCGGCGTCTACAGCCGAACCACGTTGAAACCACCCCGGTGACGTGTGTGGCGCGGCGCATATCGGCGTCCTCGGTCGCTCGCGTGCAGAGCACGCCACGCGCCCTGCGTCCACCGATCTGCTTGGCCACACACGCCACCGGCCCCGGACTATGGTCCGGTCCATGACGAAGGCGGTCCTTTCAATTGCAGGTTCCGACTCTGGCGGTGGGGCTGGCATCCAGGCCGACCTGAAGGCGTTCGCCGCCTGCGGCGTGCACGGGACGACCGCGATCACCGCGATCACGGCCCAGAACACGGTCGGGGTCGAGGCGGTGGAGCCCATTTCGCCGCGGATGATCGTCGCCCAGGTGCGGGCGGTCGCCGAGGACATCGGAGTCGACGCGGTCAAGATCGGCATGCTCGGCGATGCGGCGACGGTCGCCGCCGTGGTCGAGGCGCTCGACCTGGTCGGCGAGGCGCCGGTGGTCGTCGATCCGGTGATGGTCGCCGAGAGCGGCGCCGTGCTGCTCGACGACGACGCGCGCACGGCCCTGGTCGAGCGGCTGCTGCCGCTGGCCACCGTGGTGACCCCGAACATCCCCGAGGCGAGGGCGCTGAGCGGCGCGGGGGAGGGGGACTCGCAGGAGCGGCTGGCCCGCGAGGTGCTGGCGCTGGGACCGCGCGCGGTCGTCGTCACCGGTGGGCACAGCGAGCAGCTCGCCGATGTCTTCTACGACGGCGACGACGCCGCCGCAATCGAGGGCGAGCGCCACGAGGATGGCGCCGCCCACGGATCGGGCTGCACGCACTCCTCGGCTTTGGCCGCGTTCCTCGCCCGCGGCGGGACACCGCTGGAGGCGGCGAAGCGGGCGCGCGAGGTCGCCTCTACAGCGGTCGCCAACGGCCTACACGGGGTCGGATCGGGCCCGGGCCCCGTCGATGCCCTCGGTCTGGCCGGTAGATTTCAGCCATGAGCTCCAACGGCGCCACGACCAAGCTGCCCCGCCCGCGCTCGAGCGTCGTCTTCGACGGGCCCGAGCGCGCCCACGCCCGCGCCTACATGAAGGGGATCGGGTTCGACGACGACGCGCTCAGCCGGCCGACGATCGGGATCGCCAACACCTGGACCGAGGCGATGCCCTGCAACTTCCACCTGCGCGGCCTCGCCGAGCACGTCAAGCAGGGCGTCCGCGCCGCCGGCGGCACGCCGATGGAGTTCAACACCGTCGCTGTCTCCGACGGGATCACGATGGGCACGCAGGGGATGAAGGCCTCGCTGATCAGCCGCGAGGTGATCGCCGACTCGATCGAGCTGATGGCCCGCGGCTACCAGTTCGACGCGATCGTCGCCCTCTGTGCCTGCGACAAGACGATCCCCGGCTGCGCGATGGCGCTCGCCCGCCTCGACGTGCCCTCGGTGCTGCTCTACGGCGGCTCGATCGCGCCCGGGCGCTGGCACGGCCGCGACGTCACGATCCTCGACATCTTCGAGGCCGTCGGGGCGCACGCGGCGGGCGATATGAGCGACGAGGAACTGAACGAGCTGGAGGGTGTCGCCAGCCCCGGCGCCGGGGCCTGCGGCGGCCAGTTCACCGCCAACACGATGGCCTGCGCCTTCGAGGCGCTGGGGATCAGCCCCGGCGGCTCGGCGATGGTTCCGGCCGAAGACGACGAGAAGGGCAGCGTCGCCGAGAAGATCGGTGAGCTGACGATGCGGGTCCTCGCCGACGATCTCAAGCCGAGCCGGGTGATCACCCGCGACTCGCTCGAGAACGCGATCGCCTGCGCCTGCGCCTCGGGCGGCTCGACCAACGTCGTCCTGCACCTGATCGCCGTCGCCAAGGACGCCGGGATCGAGCTCGGCATCGACGACTTCGAGCGGATCTCGCGGGCGACCCCGCTGCTCGCCGACCTCAAGCCCGGCGGCCGCTTCGTCGCCACCGATCTCTACGCCGCCGGCGGCGTGCCGCTGATCATGCAGCGGCTCTCCGAGGCCGGCCTGCTGCACGAGGACGCGATCACGGTCAGCGGCCGCACGATCGGCGAAGAGGCCGCGGCGGCCGAGGAGGCCGAGGGCCAGGAGGTCGTGCGCCCGCTCGACGACCCGCTCAAGCCCGAGGGCGGGCTCGCGATCCTGCGCGGCAACCTCGCGCCGGAAGGGGCCGTGGTGAAGCTCGCCGGGACCGAGCGCAAGAAGCAGGTCGGGCCGGCGCGGGTCTTCGAGTCCGAGGAGGAATGCTTCCGTGCGGTCAAGCAGCGGGGGATTCGCGCCGGCGACATCGTCGTGATCCGCAACGAGGGCCCGGCCGGCGGCCCCGGCATGCGCGAGATGCTGCAGGTGACGGCGGCGATCGTCGGCGAGGGCCTGGGCGAGGAGGTCGCGCTGCTCACCGACGGGCGCTTCTCCGGCGCCACCCGAGGCCTGATGGCGGGCCACGTCGCCCCCGAGGCGGCAAAGGGCGGCCCGATCGCGGCGATCCGTGAGGGCGACGAGATATGCCTCGACGTCGAGGCGCGGCGGATCGACGTGGCGCTCTCCGACGAGGAGATCGCCAAGCGCGTCGCCGAGTACGAGTCGCCGCCGCCGCCCTTCGAGCGCGGCGTGATGGCCAAGTACGCGGCGACCGTGTCCTCGGCCGCCGACGGCGCGGTGACCTGAGCTACTGCGTCAGGAAGTTCTCGACGAGCTTGTTGAAGCGAGCCGGCCGCTCCATCTGCGGCACGTGCCCGGTGCGCTCGAAGATCTCTAGCCGCGACTGCGGGATCAGGCGGTTGTAGCCGATCGCTGCCTCGGTCGGAACGACATGGTCGTTGAGCCCCCAGACGACCAGCGTCGGGATCTCGATCTCGGTCAGCCTGTGACGGGTGTCGTAGCCGCCGATCGAGCGGATCGCCTGGTGGAAGCCGGGGCTCTGCAGCCCGGGAGAGATCTGCTCGCGCAGCAACTCTGGCCGCACCCGGTTCGGGTAGCGGAAGATCCGGCCGAAGGCGAAGCTTCGCCCCCGGGGCCGGTTCAGCCAGACCCGGCGCGGGCCGGCGCTGAACGCCATCGCCGCTTCGAAGAGCCGCACCCCGGCTTCGAGCCGCCGCCCTTCGGCCTCGGCGAAGCTGATCCCGGCGGCGGAGACGAGCACCAGCTTGTCGAAGCGCGAGGGCCGCTCGATCGTCGCCTCGGTCGAGACCAGGCCGCCCATCGAGTTGCCGACCAGGGCTGCGATGCGGTCGATGCCGAGCTTCTCGCAGAAGTCGTGAATCAGGCGCCCGTAGGCGGGCATGTCGATCGGCCAGGAGGGCATCGGGCTCTCGCCGAAGCCGGGCAGGTCGAGCGCGATCGCCCGGTGCGTGCGGCCGAAGTGGGGCAGGTTCTCGAGCCAGTTCTGCCAGCAGCCGGCGATCCCGTGGACGAAGAGGATCGGCTCGCCCTCGCCGATCTCGACGTAATTCACTTCCGCTCCCGGCAGCTGCACCCGGTGCAGGTGCTCGCGCCAGTCGATCTTCAGCCACTCGGGATCTCGCTCGCCGTAGTCGGCGGCCGGGAAGTCGACCGAGCCCTTGGTCATCCCCCGCTGGTCAGTCTCAGGCATGGCCGGTGATCCTATCTGGCAGCCACGGGGCCACGGGGCGGAAAGAGAGGGCCGGACCGGGCACGCGGGAGATGGCCGTGCCCGGCCCGGCGGTTCGTCTCAGCCGTGGATCTGGACGTTCCCCCCCGCCAGGGTCTCGCCTGCACCGGCTTCGTACCTACCGGAGAGGGTGATCCCATAGCGGTCTGCGGTGCCGGGCTCGCCGGCATCCACGAGTCGCAGTCGGAAGCGCTGCAGACTCCCGTCTACGTCAACTTTGCCCCAGGCAAACGCGATCTCGCCGTCGATCCAGATCGCTTCGATCGCTGCACTATTGCCTCCCTGGTCGCTGAAACACCGATTTCCTTAGTTATCCCAAATGGACAACTAAAAACAAATTGGTATTTCAAGTAGAACCAAGTGGCTAGGCGTACCCCATCCTTTCGAGGATCGGGATCTCGCGGATCTGCGGCGGCTGCAGGTGGTCCCAGAGGATGCCGCGCGGGCGCTCGTACTGGCGCTCGACCTCGATCACCGCGCGCGGCGTCGCGATCAGGTCGATCGGCAGGTCGTGGGAGATCACCGGCAGGTGGCGGCGCAGGATCTGGATCGGGTGCACGGTGGTCGCGATCGTCGTGTGGTCGTCGATCTTGCCGGCGTCGATCAGGATCCCGTACTCGAGGTCGTTGTAGCCGCCGCCCTTGCCGATCCGGGCGCCGCTGAGGTTGACCGCGACCGAGCCGGTGAGGACGAAGTCGATCTCGGGCAGGTCGTCGAGGGCGACGACGCGGCCGTGCTTGAGCGCTCCCTTGATCGTCGCCGCCTCCTTGATCGCCGCCTTCGAGAGCCGCTTCGGCTCGAGCACGCGGAACGGGTGCGGGTCGCGCAGCCGCGGCACCGCCATGATCACCGTCTTGCCTTCCTCCAGCGCCATGCGCCGGGCGTGCGTCTGCGGCGAGTCGGGGTTGGCCTTGATCGTGCGCGCCCGCTTCCAGGGGCGGTTGGCGGCGAGCTTCTCCGCCGCCAGCCGGGCGCCGGCGTAGTTCGGGATCCGGCCCTCGGCGCCGGGGAAGCGCGAGACGCCCTCCCGGTCCATCGCCTTCCAGACATCCTTGCGGACCTCGTCCTTGGAGCGCACGGCAGCAACGATATCCGGCGCGGGCGGCATCCTCTCCCGCGACGCACGGGGAATTGCAGGTGAGACGCCCGTCCAGCCGAATGATCCGTGTGCCTAAACTTTTCCGCAGATCGTTTCGATGTATCTCCTGAGGGAAGCCCGGTTAGAGAGCTGATGGGTCGCAAGACGAAAATCGCCGTCGTCACCTGTGTGGTCCTGCTCCTCCTCGGGGCGGCCGCCGCATACGCCTACGACAGCTCGCAGGAGGACAAGATCGCCGACGGCGTGACGATCGCCGGCGTCGACGTCGGCGGGATGAGCGAAGCCGAAGCCAAGCGCGCCGTGCACCGGCGGCTGATCGCGCCGCTGCAGCACTCGCTCAAGGTCGGCTACGACGGCGAGAGCTGGGTGCTGCCGGGCAAGCGGCTGAAGCTGCGCGCCGACCTCGACCAGGCGGTCGAGGACGCGCTCGACGCCAGCCGCGAAGGCGGCCTGCCGACCCGCCTCGTCCGCTACGTCAGCGGCGACGAGCTCGACAAGAGCGTCTCCGCCGATGTCACCTACTCGCAGCCGGCGATCAACAGGTTCGTGCGCGAGATCGCTGGCGAGCTCGATCGCGAGCCGCAGGACGCCTCGGTCGAAGCCAGCGGCGCCTCGCTGACCGTCGTGCCCGCCGAGCACGGCCGCAAGCTGCGCGACAACCTGCTCACCGACCAGCTCAACGCCGCTGTGCTCAACGCCAACGCCGACCACACGATCTCCGCCAAGACCAACTCGGTCGCTCCCGCGGTGACGGGCGAGGAGGTCGCCTCGGAGTACCCGACCTACCTGACGCTCGACCGCGCCGGCTACACGCTGCGGCTCTGGAAGAACCTGAAGCTGGCCAAGACCTACACCGTCGCGGTCGGCCAGGTCGGCCTGGAAACGCCGGAAGGGCTGTACCACCTGCAGGACAAGCAGGTCGACCCGACCTGGAACGTGCCTGACTCCGACTGGGCCGGCGACCTCGCCGGGCAGTCGATCCCGCCGGGACCCTCGAACCCACTGAAGGCGCGCTGGATGGGGATCTACGAAGGCGCCGGCATCCACGGCACCGACGACACCGGCTCGCTCGGCAGCGCCGCCTCGCACGGCTGCGTGCGGATGGCGGTGCCCGAGGTCGAAGAACTGTACGACCAGGTCGAAGTCGGAACGCCCATCTATATAGGTTGAACGCAGGCGCCCGGCCTCGTGCGGCGAATCTGAGTGTGGCGATGACCTGGGACGAAGCCTCGAGCGCCTACGACCACGATCTGCGCGCGCGCAGCATGGCGGAGCGCACGCGCCGCGCCTACGCCGTCGACCTCGGCCAGTTCGCCGAGTGGGCGGGGGAGAGGGGGCTCGAGCCCGGCGAGGTCCGCCACCGCGACGTGCGGCGCTACGGGGCCGGGCTCTCCTCCGGGGGCGCCGCGGCGGCGACGGTGGCGCGCAAGCTGGCCGCGGTGCGCGGCCTCTTCGACTACCTCGTGCGCAGCGAGCGGGTCGGCCAGAACCCGGCGGACCTCGTCTCCAGCCCGAAGCGCGAGGAGAAGCTGCCGCAGGTGCTGAGCGGCGAGCAGGTGCGCTCGCTGCTGGAGCGGATCCCGGCGCGCACGCCGCTCGAGCTGCGCGACCGGGCGATGCTCGAGCTGGCCTACTCCTGCGGGCTGCGCTGCGAGGAGATCGTCAACCTCGACCAGGGCTCCTACGACTTCGAGACCGAGCAGCTGCGCGTGCTCGGCAAGGGCTCCAAGGAGCGGCTGCTGCCGGTCGGCGAGCCCGCCCAGCGCGCCCTGCGCCGCTACCTCGAGCGCGGCCGGCACGCGCTGGCGGGCGACCCGCGCGAGTTGGCGCTGTTCCTCTCCAAGAGCGGCCGCCGCCTCTCCAACTCCGACGTCACCCGCCGCCTCGGCCTCTGGGTGCGCGAGGCGGCGCTCACCGCGGGCGTCTCACCGCACGCCCTGCGCCACAGCTTCGCCACCCACCTGCTGGAGGGCGGGGCGGACCTGCGGGTGATCCAGGAGCTGCTCGGCCACGCATCGATCTCGACCACGCAGGTCTACACTCGTGTCGATGCGGCCCGTCTGCGAGAGGCGTACGCCGCGACCCATCCCCGCGCCTGATCTTCAAAAGATGCCCCAGCGGCCATAGAATCGAGCCAATTCCATGGAAACCGGCGTAAAAGAGGTTGAGCTCCGCGATCTGTGGCGCCGCTACAAGGAGGACGGCGACAAACGCGCGCGCGAGCGACTGGTGGTCGCCTACTCGCCGCTGGTCAAGTTCGTCGCCGGCCGGCTCGGCGCCGGGCTGCCGTCGCACGTAGAAGACGCGGACCTGATCTCCTACGGCCTGATGGGCCTGATCGGCTCGATCGAGCGCTTCGAGCCCGAGCGCGGGATCAAGTTCGAGACCTTCGCGATGACCCGGATCCGTGGCGCGATCATCGACGAGCTGCGCTCGCTCGACTGGGTGCCGCGCTCGGTGCGCTCGCGGGCGCGCGAGATCGAGGCGGCGCAGTCGAAGCTCGAGCACCAGCTGCAGCGGGCGCCGACCGACGCCGAGCTCGCGGCAAAAGTCGGGCTGACCGAGGAGGAACTGCAGAACTCGCTGCTGGAAATCGCCAACTCCTCGGTCTACGCGCTGGACGAGCTCTGGAACATCTCCGACTCCTCCGGCGACTCGGTCTCGCTGCTCGACACGATCTCCGACCCGCGCGCCGAAGACCCGCAGGAATCGCTCGCCAGCAGCGAGGTCAAGGACCGGCTGACCGAGTCGATCGGCGGCCTGCCCGAGCGCGAGCAGCTGGTCGTCGCGCTCTACTACTACGAGAACCTCACCCTGCGCGAGATCGGCGAGGTGCTCGGCGTGACCGAGTCGCGCGTCTCGCAGCTGCACACGAAGGCCGTCATGCGGCTTAAATCTTCGCTGCAGGAGGCGTAGGCAGCGCTGGTAGCTTTGCGGGGTGAGCCCCGACGAGACCTGCGCGGTGTGCGGCCGCACGATCCTGGCCGGAGAGCGCACGCGCCTCTACATGAGCCCGAAGGACGGGTCGCGGCGGGTCTGCGAGCTCTGCCGCCCGCAGGCCGAGCGGCTCGGCTGGGTCGACCCGGCGGCGCCCGGCGCCAACGTCGGCCGCCGTCCGGAGCCGGAGGTGGTGGAGAGCCCGCGCGGCCGGCTCGAGCGGGCCGCGACGCGCTTCAACTCGAGCGACGCGGCGCGCACGGTCGCCGGCCTGATGCGGACCCTGGGCCAGCCCCGGGTCTCGATCGGCTCGGCCGCCGGCGCTGCGGGGGCGGTGCGGGTCACGGTCGCCTGGGAGCTCGGCTGGTACCAGTGGGGCGTCGACCTCGGCGACGAGGCGCGGCCGGTCTTCCAGCTCGGCAAGGGCGACGAGATCGGGCAGCTCGACGGCTCCGCGCGGGAATGGAACGCGCGGGCGGAGGAGGGCGGCCGAGTCGCCCTCGGCGTCGCGCCCCCGGGGCGCAGCCGCGACGGCGAGCCGGTCGGGTAGGACGAGCTTGAAGCTGGTCGTGAACGTCGACGGCGGCGCCCGGGGCAACCCGGGCCCGGCCGCGATCGGCGCCGTCGTCCAGGACGGCGAGGGCAACGTGCTCGAGGAGCGCGGCGAGCGGATCGGCAAGGCGACCAACAACGTCGCCGAGTACAAGGCGCTGCTGCTCGGGATCGAGCGCGCCGCCGAGCTGGGGGCGAGCGAGCTCGAGCTGATCGGCGACTCGGAACTGATCGTGCGCCAGGTCAAGGGCGAGTACAAGGTCAAAAACGCGACCATGCGCGAGCTCCACACCGAGGTCAAGAAAGCGCTGCGAGCCTTCGACAGCTGGTCGATCCGCCACGTCCGCCGCGAGCACAACGCCGACGCCGACCGCCTCGTAAACGCCGCCCTCGACGGCGATGCCTGAGCAGATCGACCCCCGCGTCGACATCGGCCACGTCCACCTCAAGGTGGCCGATCTCGACCGGGCGCTCGACTTCTATTGCGGCGTGCTCGGCTTCGAGCTGCAACAGCGGATCGGCGACGAGGCCGCCTTCGTCTCGGCCGGCGGCTACCACCACCACATCGGCCTCAACACCTGGCACTCGAAGGGCGCCCCGCCGCCGCCGGCACGGAGCACCGGCCTCTTCCACGTCGCGATCCGCTACCCGGACCGCCGTACCCTCTCCGACGCCCTCCAACGCCTGATCGAGGCCGGGATCCAGCCCGAAGGCGCCTCCGACCACGGCGTCAGCGAGGCGCTCTACCTGCGCGACCCCGACGGCAACGGGATCGAGCTCTACCGCGACCGCCCACGCGACGAGTGGCCCCGCCTCCCGGGTGGCAACGAGCTCGCGATGGGCACCGCGCCCCTCGACCTGCACGGCCTGCTCGCAGAGAACGGATAGAATCCCGCCAGATGCGGCTGTAGCTCAGCTGGCTAGAGCGTCTGCTTGCCATGCAGAAGGTCGTCGGTTCGAATCCGATCAGCCGCTTTTTCGCGAATGCCCTGCACGTTGGCGGGTCGGCCCTCACGGGGGGATCCAGAATCAACTGGAACCATCCCCGCATATCGTCGTTATTTCAGGCACTAATTCGAATTAGTGCCTGGAACCGCCCGGATGGGCGGTAATCAGCGGCGATCGCGGCCGACGCTGCCCTTGCATTTGGGCCACTGGAGCGGTAACGCGTGAAGGCGAGGTGCCCTTTGGCTCATGACCCAGGAACGAAGCACCGTCGACCCGAACCGGATGCCGGGCCTGCCCTGCATCCGCGAGACCCGCGTTACCGAAACAACGCGGTGCTCGGCCAGATGGCCGCGGGCGCCAGCATCGATGACCTGCTGGCCGACCACCCCTATCTGGAACGCGAGGAGGTCCTCGCCGCGCTGGAATATGTAGCCCGCCGCCCAAGAGCGCGAACTGGAGGTGGCAGCATCGATGGCGTGAAGCTGCTTCTCGACGCGGACCTCTCGCCTGAGGTCGTGCGGCTCCTCAAGAGCGCAGGGACATGCCGCGATCTACGTCGCAGACATTGGGCTGCTGAATGCGCCTGATCCGGAGATTTTGCAGGCCGCTGCGAGTACTACGTAGTTGCCGGTCGGTCGGGAGTCGTAACGCCAGGGGTTATAGACGTGTTTGTCTGACGCGATGGATGAGTGACCGCTCCAAGTCGTGTCCGTCGACGTTGACTCCTGCGGCAGCCATCTTTTAAGCCAACCTTCAAACCGTTTCCGCGCTGCACCCCGAGTCCTGTAACTGGCGTGCCCACCACTGCGCGACTCCTGCATTCGCCTGGCCGGGCTCGCACGGTACGGTTTCGCGGGCCTCATGGCTCGCTACAGACCAGCTCCGATCTCACAGCCCGCACCAGGCCGGTTCACCCAGCTGGTTGAGGCTGCAAAGCGCGGGCGTCTGGTTCTCTATCTGGGGGCCGGGATCAGCATGGCGGAACCCTCTTGCGGCCCAAGTGGCTGGGAAGTGGCAAATGTTCTGAGGCCGAACGTTGCTCAGATGCTCGGTGTGGATGAGGGCGATCTGGCCGGGCTCTCGCTTGAGGAGCTTGCCCAGCGAGTTGCCGAGGAGGACGACGAGCGTCTGGAAACGCTGCGGGTACGTGCCTCAGAAGCAGCTGACTTTCTTGGCATCACCCCTAACTTTGGCCATGAAACGGCGGCGTTGCTCTTGCGCGAGGGCGTGATCAAGCTGATTTCGGTGAACTGGGACTGCGGTGTAGAGATCGCCGGTTTGAGGGTTGATGTCGGGATCCAAGGCGTAGCCAGTCCCCAAGAGAGCATCGAGATCGGCCACGGGCTCACGGTCTTCAAGGTGCACGGCTGTGCAACCCGGCCACCGACCCTGGCAATCACGCAGAGGGAGATCGATGAGCCTCAGGGCTGGGCAGTGGGTCAAGTCCAAGGCGCGCTTGCGGACGGAATCGTGGCTTTCGTCGGGCTCGGAACGGTCGGCCTCTACGTTCGGGAGCCGATCGAGGATCTGGTCGAGGCGTGGGGGAAGGAGGCCTCGTCGGTATTGGTCGCCGACCCCGTGCTCTCGGCCGCCTGGGAGGACGCCTTGGGTGGCGCGGAGGAGGCGGCCAAATCCCACATTGCGTCCGACGCGGACGGTTTCTTGGATGACCTGCTGCGCGCCCTGGTCCTGGAGGCATTGGTGATGAGTGAGCAGCAGATCCGCATCCTGCCCCAGGAGGAAGGGTGGGTAGCGACGATGTTGAAGGGGTTCCTCGACCTGCGCAAGGCGCTGGGGCAGGCGAATGCCGACAGCGTGATCCGGTGGTGGCGTGATGGCGTGAGCGCTAGTGCGGACGGCACGCCGTTCATTACTGAGCAGGGTGGGGGGTGGTCGATGATGACGGTCGGCTTTCTCGCGGGCGAGGATGGCGGGGAGATCGAGGTCTCGGGTTCGCGCGGACGACAGACGGTGGCAAGCGGTGAGCGCTACTTTGAGATTGTCAGCCGACCGGCGCAACCGATCAGCGAGGTAGAAAGAGTGGGACGCCATCGAATCCAGCAGCGCTACGCCGACGGTGTTTATGGGGATAAGAAACCGGTAAGCGCGGTAGTGGCCGGCGCCATTGGCAGATTTCCATCCGAGGAGGCACCGACTGACATCTCAGCCGGATCGACGGAGATGACCGACGTTGCGGAAGGAATAGAAGCCATCCCGATTCGTTTTTTTGCTGCCGAGGACGGCGTGCATGGAAGGCTGGCGGTATGACCGCGAACGAGCCCGCCTGCCGCAAGGATGTGGCCGCGCTGCTGGAGTCGGCCGGCTACGAGTTGCAGGAGCGCAGGTTTGCCGAGAGTGAGACAACGGTGGCGGCCACCCCTTATGCGCTGGTCGCCTGTGTCGAGCTGGACGGCTGGGGAGGGCTTGACCAGCGAGTCTCTGATATTCAGGCGGGCCTGACCGAACTCGCCGAGGAAGCGCCATCGGCTCGAAGCTGGGATCTGTATCTGGTGGTCTTGGTGGCGGATGCGCCAACGAGCGCCGCGCAGCGCGCGCTGGTCGAGTCAATTGAGGGAGACACCCGCTACGCACGTAAGTTCGTACACGCCGGTGTCGTGGTGGGGGATCTGGACAAGGCGCTTCGGCCGCTGCTCCCGTTGCGCCCCCCGGCCGACTTCGAAATCGCCGATCCGATTGAGGAACTCCGCGGCGAGCTCCTTGCGATCGGAGTTGAGGGGGCTACGGTTGAGCAGGTACTCGGGTCCTTCACGAACGAGGATGAGGTGCAGTTGCGATGAGGACGGCGGCCAGGCTGGTGCGATTGGAGCTGGAGGCGTTTCGTGGCTTCGCGGTAAAGCAAGTCCTTGACTTGGACGCCGACACCGTCTTGGTCCGGGGCGACAATGGAACCGGGAAGACTTCGATCGCCGACGGCCTGCTGTGGCTGCTCACCGGCGAGATCCCAAGGCTGCGTGAGCGCGGTAAAGGAATTCGAAAGGGGGACGCTGACCCGATCGTGAGCTGCTACCGCCGCGGGGAGAAGGCACGGGTGGGCCTGGCGGTGCAGATCGCGAGCTTCAACGGAGGCGAGGAGGCCGACGTCGAGGTCGTGGATTTCGAGCGCTGCGGAGACAGCAGGCGTTCGACGCTGCGGGCCTGGCGCGGGGAAAAGGAGTTGAGTGGCGCAGACGCCGAGCAAGTGCTCGCGAGCGCCTTTGGCGATTTCACCTTCCAGCAGTTCAGCCACGCGGTCAGCGCTTGGGGGATCCTGCAGCAACATGCGCTGCTTGAGGCGCTTGAGGGCGGCGCATCAATGCACGAGCGGCTTGCAGAGGTGGTCGGTCTGGAGAGGGTCAACCGCTTCGCTGCGAGTGCCGCGGCGGTTGCGAAAAAGGCACGAGCAGAGCAAAAGCAAGCAGAGGAGCTTCGTGATCGGCTGCGGGAGAAGCGCGAGGCGGCGACCTCCCGCCTGCGGGAGGCCCGGGACAAGCGGGCGGAGCCGGAGGCAAGCGGGCCGCGGCTCTCGATGCTGGTCCAGGAACGCACGCGAGATGTGCCGGAGGGTTTGGCGCTGAGGCAACCGGTGGAAAAGCTGGAGGAGTTCCCGGGCCTGTTGCGCGAGCTTGAAGGACTAGGGGAGGCGGCGCGGGCGTTGGCCGCTGCCGTAAAGGAGCATCAGCTGGCGAGCGGGGCGGGGGTGGAGGCGATCGAAGACGTCGAGCAGAGGCTCGAGGGGCTAAGGGCGCAAGCGGAGAGGGCGATGGCGCGAGCGCCGGCGCAGGTGCAAATGGCCGACGCGGCACTGCGATTGCTGGGCGAGGAGTGCCCGGTCTGCGGGCAACAGATTGACGAGGACTCCGTGCGTCAGCACCTGAAAGAGGTGCTTGCTACCGCGCAGAAGGAATCGGAGCGGGCCAGCGAAACGCGCCAGGCGCTCAGCGAAGCTGAGGCGGGGCTACAGAGTGCACGGCTGGCCGAGGCGAGGCGCAACGAGACTCAGGAGCGGGTCGATTTGGCAGGGGAGCGGCTCAGCGATCGGATCGATGACGGAGCCTGGGTCGCAATCGATCGAAAGTGGGTGAGTGCTGATCGGGCGCAGGAACTGGCCGAGTCGCTTGAGTCGCTGGACAGCCAGCTGCGCGGCGCGCAGGCGGAGGCGCGGCGCAGCGGGAGCGAGCGCATGATCCGCTTCAGCACCGAGGTCGAGGCTACTGCGGGAGAGCTGGAGAGGGCTGAGGCGGAGGCGGGCAGGGCAAAGTCAATGAGCGAGCGGGCGTCGGCGCTCGACGACGCGGCGCACAAGGCAGCGGAGCGGATTGTCGAGCGTGCCCTGGAGCGCCTGCAACCGAGCCTGGCCGAGGTCTTCGATCGACTTTCGCCGCACCCAACCTTCGGCGAACTGCAGGCAAAGCAGGACATCTACTACCGCAAGAACCAGGTCGTCCCCTACGCCTACGATCGGAATAACAACGTCGGGGGGCATCCGGCGCTGATCTTTAGCGAGGGACAGCTGAATGTCGTGGCGCTTTCCTACTTCCTGGGGTTGGCGCTGAATGCTGGCGAGGGGGCACTGCCGTTCATCGTCCTCGACGACACGCTAGCGGCGATGGACGTGCTCAACGTGCTCGGCTTCGCCGACCTTTGCCGGCGGTTGCGCGAGAAACGGCAATTGATCGTGACGACGCACGACCGCCGTTTTGCCGGACTGCTGGCGCGCAAGCTCGCGCCACGCGAAGAGGGATCACGGACGCTATTGCTGGAACTTGAGGGCTGGACCGAGGAGGGCCCCCAGGTACGCATCGATAAGGAGCCGCTGGCCGAAATCGTGCCGCTGCCCAAGCAGGCTGCGTCGTAGATCGTGGGGGTGTCATCAGATCGGGGGTAGATCATGGTCTCCGGAGAACCTGACCTAGTTCAGAAGACGAAATTGTCCGGACGGCGCCCGCTACTAGCCTCTCGGATTGCCTCGTGTGGTCGATGGCCGAGCGCGTAACTAACCCCACGCTTGACGAGTCTCCACGCGTACCGAGCTAAGAATTCCCTAGGATCCCACCTCATGGCTCCCTGTTGGGATAACTAGGAATTATCGGTGCCGGACCTCTGGGAGGAGCTGGGATACGACCGGCTGGCCTTCGAACTCGCAGAGCGGTTGGCCGAGGGACCCGAGATACGAGTCATCACCGGTCCGCCCGGGATTGGAAAGTCCTGGCTTGCGAAGGGAGTCGGAACGCTCTGGGAGTCGGCGGGCGGAAGTGTCGTTGTCGCGGAAGGAGACCCGACCCGGAGTGACGTTTCGCTCTATCCCTTCGGTATCGCGATGGACGCCCTGGCCGGGGGACAGGAGGCGCTTGCGAAAGCGATGGCGGCGCTCGCCAAGACGGGAGAGCTTCTGCTCGGGACCGGCGGAGTCCTGACGACCGCGATCGAAGCGCTTGCACAGTTGCAGGCGAACAGGGCAAGGAAAAAGGCTATCCTGCTCGACCCGCAGGAACGTGACATCCTCGCCAAGCTGGCAAAACTGGGTCGGAAGCGGCCCCTGCTGGTGATCGCGGACAACCTCCACTGGTGGGATTCGATGTCTCTCAACTTCCTGAGTCGACTGCGAGACCGCCGCATTGCCGACAGCTTTCCGTTCCTGGCCGAGATGCGGATCCTGGCGGTGGAGACCTCAGCGTCATACCAGCCAATTGCCCACCCCAAAGCGCGAAGTGACCTGCTGCTGCCGCGACTGACCTGCGGCATCGATCTCGACCCCCTTGGCCGTGAGGGATTCGAGCGGATTCTCTTCGCGCTTGGAGCGCCCGAAGACCTCACGGACGAGGCCGTTGACCTGATCTACAGTTTCTCCGGCGGTCACCTCCTGCTCGCACAGCGTTGCGCGAAGAGACTGGGTGAAGGTGAAGCCGGCGAATTCCTCTCGGCCGGCAGTCCCGATGAGTTCGTTCGCGATCTGCTGAACGAACGCATGCGAACACTGGGGGAGGCGGGAGAGGAGGCGCTGGGCGTTTTGCAGGTGGCGGCGGTGTCCGGGCTGACCTTCCGGCGGGACGCGCTCGTCTGCGCGAGCGACGCCGGAGAGCGCGCGACGTCACGTCTCCTGCGCTATTGCCGGAAAGAGGACCTTCTCGAACTGAAGAACGGAACCGGGAGGTTCGTCCACGACTTCTACCGCCAATACTTCCTCCAGACGACCGGCGAGGACCGGGCGGACCTGCACCAGTTGCTCGGCGATTGCATGCGCAGGCTCAGCCCAGCCGACTACCAGGCGCGCTGTGTAAATGCCCTCGAAGCGGAGCGCCTCGACGAAGCCGCGGCCCTGGCGGTTCAAGCCGCCCTCCAGCGCCAACGCGACGGACTGCGCTGGCGAGAGCTGCCGGACACGATCCTCCGAGCGATGGAGGACTGCGATCTGACAGACATCGCGGAGATCTTCGAGACCGCGCTGGAGCATTTGAATCGGTATCGCTCCGACGAATGCCTTCAGGTCCTGGCGCGCCTACCGCACGATCTTCCAACCTGCCTGGCCGCCGAGGCGACCTTTCTGCGGGCCAGCTGCCTGATGACCACCCGCAGTGAGCGCGATCGCCGTGACGCGGAGGTTGTCCTCCGCTCCTGGTCCAGCTATGTCGACGAGGAGCCCGAGCTTGGTCTCCGCCTTATGCGCCTGCGTCTTTACCACCTGCTTCTGCAGGCGGACAAGGAACCCGCCCTGGAGCTCGAAGCCGAATTCCGCCGGATCCTCGAGGAACGCCAGGATTTCGATATGTCGGCTCGTGACGCTCTCTACACCTTGGATCGAGTAGCGGGATCCTCGCAGAAGGCGACCCGGGCGCTGGATATGAATCGTCGTGCGGTCGCCTACTTTGGGTCGGTCGACGACGAAGAGGTGTTGCGACGCCCGGTCGAGTATTACCTCAGCCTGGTCAATCTCGGCGCAACCCTGATCGGGCGGGAAAGCTATGCCGAGGCGCTGGAGACGCACGGCAAAATCGGAGATCTCCTGGACAGCTTCGAGCCCGGAGTGTTCCCGCGAACCGATTACTCCGAGTCGAACGCGTTGCTTGCCGAATATCGAAGCGGCGCCGTCACCGCCGATCAAGCTGCAGCGCGACAGGGCGAGATCGTGTCGATCCACGGGGTCTCGGGTGACCCTTTCTTCGCAAGCAATGCCCTTGCCGTCTACCAGGCGATTTCCGGCAATTACGGGGGGTCTTTGGAAGCCTTCGACCAGGTCGCGGAGAAATTGGAGAGCAGAGGAGATCCAGAGCCCAGTCTCGACTATCTGGTGCGGGGAAATCGATGTGCGGTCCGGTTTCTCAGCGGCATGATTGATCCCGCCAAGGAGGAGTGGGCGAGGCTGGCAGAAATCGTGGCAAACATTCCCTATGAGACGCGCCCAGAAATGATCCGCCGCCACGAGCTTCTGGGCGGGGTGATTTCCGAAGCTCGCCCCATGTCGGCCGGTGAATTCGACGGGTCGCTCCCCGAACGGCAGAGTTTCTGCCCCGAACTTCGTTACGGGTTTTGGCTACCGGCCGTTGAATGGTGGCGCTGACGTCCCATTCGCCCACGGGTGGCCAGGGTCGAGGCCACCACCAGCCTGACGGCGCTCGCGTAGTCAAACCCGTACGCCGCCAGCGATACCGCGGCTGAACCGTCCCGTTCCAGGCCCGGGGAAATGGCGATGTCGAACACCCAGGGACAACCCTTGTCATCGACCCGAAAGTCGATCCGCCCCAGGCCCTGCAGTTCGAGCAGGTCGTAGATCTCCCGAGCGGCATCTCTCAACCGCGCGTCAACGGAGGTGTCCGCCTTGAAGCGACGATAGACAATCATGTCGTTGAGATTGTCCTCCAGTCTCACGTATGCCTCGTCGTCGTTTGGCGCTCGCTTGAGCACCGAGAGGACCGGTGGGGTAGCCACCAGCTCCGGACACGAGAGCACCGGTACGTAGACCTCTGGGCCCGAGATGTACTCCTGAGTCACCACCGCCTGATCGATGTCGTTGGCGATCCTTGCAACGCGTTCGGTGCAATGGTCATCGACGACGAACACCGAGTCATCGGTTACGCCCACCGCCCACGATTCACAGTTGGACTTGGTGATTACCTTGAGCCCCTGTGGCGGTGCGTCTCCGATCCAACCGCGATCAGGCCGGTATAGCCAAGTCCTTGGAACATCCACCCCCAGGGACTCCAGCACGGTGAAAGAGTGGAACTTGTTCAAGGTAAAGGTGCATGCATATGCATCGGAGTTCGCGCAGATCAGCTCGTATGAGTCGGCCAGAAGTGGAATCAGCGCCTTGCGGCCCCGTTGGAAAGCACCCTCACCCAGACTGTAGGACAAGCCGTTGTACACAACCTGCAGGGAAGCTGTCTGTCGTTCGCGCAGGCCTCCCTCGAGCGCCGCGAGGAACTCGCGGTCGCCCCCGAAGATCTCGGCGTCGGCGCCGATGTCCAAGAACGCTTGTCTCATCCGGTCCAGTTGTCTCTCGGGTACGCAGCGCTCCGCGAAGTGGGTGCGGGCCAATCCCGGCCGTTCCTGGACCAGCGACGGTCGGTCGTAGACAAGGAAGACGGCAAGGTCCCCCGTGTGGTCGTGAAGCGCTCGCTCGAGCGAGCGCAGCCGCCGCTCCCCGTCCTCGCCGTCGATCCAGGCGGGCACCGATAATTCCTAGTTATCGCGCTTGGACGAACCTCCCGAGAACGTCCGCGTCCGAGACGACGCGGCGCAGCGCGCGGTCGGACACGTGGGTGTAGATCTCCGTTGTGCTGAGACTGGCGTGGCCGAGGAGGCGTTGGATGTAGCGGATGTCGACGCCGGCCTCGATCAGCTGCGTCGCCGCGGTATGGCGCAGCATGTGGGGGGTTACGTGAGTCTCGAGGCCAGCGGCGCGGGCGGCCTTGGCGAGTCGGGATCGCATTGCGGGCGGAGTGAGGGGGTCGTAGTGCAGGTTGAAGAGAAGGCGGGAATGCTCGAGGCCGAACGAAGAGCGCGCCTCGATATAGGCCGTAGTGAGGCTTGCGATCCAGTCGTTCGTCAGAAAGACCTGTCGCTCGCGGCGGCCCTTGCCAACCAGCCGCAATGCCCTCCCGGGTAGGTCGATGTCGTGGCACACGATGCTCACGCTCTCGTTGACTCGGATCCCGGTAGCGACCATCAGGGCGACCGCGAGAAGCGTCGTTGACTCATGGGGTCTCTGTTCAACAGCCCGGCTGTCCGGCTCGGCGCCAGCGCTGACCCCAGCCGCCAGAGCGAGGAATTCCATCAAGCGGTCGAGTTCGTGGGCCGCGAGGGTGCGGGGGAGCCTGCGGGGCCGACCGAGAGCCAGGCTGGTGCCGCTCCAGGGGTCTGCAACGAGGAGCCCTTGTGAAAGCAGCCAACGACAGAAGCCACGTAGTGCAGCCGCGCGTCTTCTCAGTGAAGCGGGGGAGAGGCCCCCAGCCTTTTGCTTCTCAATGAAGGAGATCACGTCGTCTTGATCGATCTCCTTGACGTCGAAGTCGGCGCCTACGTAGCGCTCGAAGCTGGCGAGATCGCCGCCGTAGGCGCGGATTGTGTGCGGCGAAAGGTCTCGGGTCGCGAGTAGCCAGCGGATGTACCGAGTGCGTGCTTGGTCGATATGCATTGGGTCAGTTCCGGCACGGGAAACCGGCATGTTTATCTTCGACCGAAAGGGTTTCGGCCTGGACTCGCGGGAGAAGTCCTGCGGCGCGTCATTGGAGCGTGGGCTGAGGGAGGAGGTGCAGGTAGGACGAGGAGCAGGAGCTGCTTTCGCCCCAGCAGGCTCCGCGGCGGCTTGGCTTCTCTCGTCAGCATGTGAGGCGCCTGATCGACTACGGCAAGCTCGAAGCGCGCAAGCTTCCGGGGTCGACCTACTGGAAGATTCCGCTGTCGTCGGTTCTCGCCCTAGAAGAGCGTCGCGCCGAGCATGAGCGCCTTACGGCTGAGTGGTCCCGCGATCTCGACGCACTGGGCGCTATGGCTGAGTGAGCTGCCCGCCGGTTCGGGGAGGCCATCGCTGAGATTGTTGTTACCCGATTGGTAATAAGTCATTACCGGATAGGTAAGGAACGGCTACCTGTATTGACATCAGAGTAGATCGCGAATTTTGGCGAATCGCTCAAGTACCTCGCCAAACCCCGGATGGGGCCGGAAGAAGAGGCGGCGGCACTCCTCTTCGTATCCTGGCTCTATGGCCACTCGAAGCTCGTCGGGCGGAAAGAATGCGTCGCTGGTCGTGAAACGGAGGTCTGGGGGAGGGCGGTAGCTGCGGGGGAAGAAGGCGCGGCTCTTCTCGTCGTAGTCGGCCTTGATCTCGTCGTACTCGTCCGACGCCAGCATCGCGGTCACCTCGGGTCGGCCGGCGAGGACGTAGAGGTCTGCGTAGTGGCGTACGTCGCGGCCCAGCGGGGCATCGTCTTCCTTGAGTTGCTCGACCTTGCCGTGGATGGCGAAGAGCTTCTCGACGAAAGTGCGCCGGAAGTGCAGGAGGGTCATCTCGAAGGGCTGGAGTCCCTCGACGCCGAGCTCATCGGTGACTCCCTGCCTGGACAGGAGCCTGCCGACGATCGAGGAGATTTCCACGCCCGTGGTTGGCTGCTCGCCGCTCTGGACGCCGGGCTCGAGACGGACAGTCGGCGGAAAGCCCTCAACCTCCGGGAAGTGCGAGCGATAGAGAAAGGTGTCGATGCGTCCGCGCCCGCCGATCGTCTTGGAGTCGGCGCGGACGAAGTCGAGCCCAGGTATGGCGGCGACATCGCGATTCAGCCTTTTCATCGCCCGGTTGATCGCTCGTTCGTTGCGCAGCGGCGGCTCGACCGCGGGGTCGACGAAGAGGTCTATGTCCTCGGAGAATCGGTCGAGGAGGTTCCAGCCCTTCGAGAGGCTGGTGCCGCCCTTGAAGATGGCCCGCTCGCCCAGCGTCATGGCGATCACTCGCAGGACCTCCGTGATCCAGTAGTCCTTCTCGACGAAGGCCTCGGGCAACTCGAACTCCGTTGCTGCGGTGGCAAGGAAGGCGGCGAAGTCAGGGTGCTCCGCGAGCCTCATCGGGCCTGCCATTCGCGTGCGTTGGGCAGTGCGGCCAACACGCCGAAGTCGAACCTGCTGATTGGGTTGAGGCTCTGTCGCAGGTCCTCAAGCGCCGCGGCGGGAGCACCCGCCTGCTCCCCGAGTGCGCCGAGCATGGCGCGGACCCGCGGCGGCTCTGAGGGGGCCGCCTTGGCAAGCCGCCTGAAGCGCGCCTGGTCGGAGAGCATCGAAATAAGGCGCCGCGTCGTCTCTTGCGGAGACAGGTCGCTGTAGCGCGCGCGGTCACGCAGCAGCTCGAGCAAGGCGCCGTCGGCGGCGTCGAGCTCGAAACGGGAGGCCGGGCGACGCGTGTGCACGGTGGCGTTTCGAAGCGCGCCGGGCGCGGCGGCGGCGGGCGTCGCGAACTCGGCGTGGGCCGGATTCTGCGTCGAAAACCCCAACACGTTCCCGGCACTCAGCCTGGTTGGATGAAGCGGCGCATTCAGCGTGTGACCGACCGCTGCGCTCGCACTTGGTACGGAAGGGCCGATGACCGTCTGCTTGGGGCGGTAATAGAGGCCCTTGCGCAGGCGCTGCAACTCACCCTGGCTCGCCAGCCGCGAAAGCGCATGGGCGACTGCGGTTGCTGGCAGATCGCGAAAGTCCGAGAGCGACCAATAGCGCTCACCCCCGGTGCGCACCCGCTCGTAGACGCGAGTGGCCGTGCTGTTGGGGCTGCGCCCCCGGCCGCGTGCGCTTCGTTGCTGCTCTGGCATGGTGCCAGTCTAGCGTATCTGGCAAGTTTTTCTGTTGTAGAACTTGCCAGATAGTGTCGCGCCTACTCATGTGGGCGGCGATTGGAACCGCCACTGCCGATTTCAGGCACTTCTGGCGAGAAGTGCCTGACTCGCTGCATATCCGTGCCTATCCGTTCGTATCCGCGCTGAATATCCACGATCTCGCCAATTACGAAAGCCCTGCAAATGGCGTATGAGCGATGGCTGCCGATTGCTGATGACCTGTGTAATTGCCATGCAGAAGGTCGTCGGTTCGAATCCGATCAGCCGCTTTTTACCTGTAAATCAGCGCTTTCCATCACGACTGTGAATTTTCGGATGGGGCGTTTTTCGATCACGCTCTAGGCACGCGACGTTCGAACCAAGGTCGCATTTTTCCTCGTTTTTGGGCACTGGTGCCCGAAAACGGCCCTTTGAGGGAATCGGCGTCGATTTCGGTGGAGCGTTTTCGTCCCACGCAGCAGGTCATGGGTTCGAATTTCTGGGTCGCCGAGGCGGAGCCGCTGAGCTCGATTCGCCTTTCGAGCGCGCTGGAGCTATCGTCGAATACCAAGCGAAAGGAGGCACGGGAATGCGATCTCCTCGCGTCAATGACCGCCTGCGCAGCGCAACACGGGCAGGCTAGCCGTGAGCACCCGCAAGGAAGGTGGGGTGCTCGTGCGCGAGCGGAGGCTCGGCCGCGGCTACGCGCTTCGCTTCCGCGCCTACGGCGAGCGCCAGTACCTGACCCTCGGCTTCGAGCACGAAGGCTGGGATCTCGCCAAAGCCGAGGTGGAGCTACAGAACGTCCTCGCCGACGTGCGCCGCGGCCTCTGGGTGCCGCCGAAGAAGAAGCGCCGCGGCGCCCGCGAGCGGGCCGAGAGCGGCGAGGCGCAGCCCTTCGGTCCCTTCGCCGTGGACCTGACCGAGTCGCGCGCGGGCCAGGTCGCCGAGAAGACGACCAAGCACGAACGCTGGGCGTTGGGGCACCTCGTCCCCTTCTTCGGCGACTGGGCGCTCAACGAGATCGACGTCGAGGGGGTCGACGAGTACCGCGCCTTCAAGGTGAAGGAGTCAGAGGCCCGGGCGCGCGCGATCGAGCGCGGCAAGCCGAAGCGAAACGCGCGCGGCCAGATCCTGCGCCCGCTCTCGGCGCGCTCGATCAACCGCACGATCGACCACCTGCAATGGTTGCTCTCAATCGCCGTCGAATACAAGCGCTTCGGCGTCGCCGAGAACGCCGCCGAAGGCAGGCGGCGGCGCCTGCGCGAGAGCCGCTCCGCCCCCGCCTACATCGACAGCGCCGCCCAGATCGAGGCGCTGCTGGAGGCGGCGGCCGAGCTCGACCGAGACCCCCGCTACGAACTCGCCGAGCGCGAGGCGATCCTCGGCACCCTCCTCCTTGGCGGCCCCCGCGCGATCGAGCTGGGTCACATGCTCTGGCGCGACATCGACCTGGCCGGCTCGCGCATCTTCATCGGCCGCTCCAAGACTGCGGCCGGCTTGCGCGAGATCGAGATCCTGCCGATCCTGCGCGACATCCTCGCCGCCTACAAGGCGATCGCCTATCGGGGCGACCCCGACGCCCTGGTCTTCCCGACCCTGACCGGCGCCCGGCGCGACGCCGACAGCCTGCGCACCCGCGTCCTCGCCGCGGTCTTCGAGCGCGCCGACGAGCTGCTGGCGCAGCGCGGCCTGGTGCCGCTGCCCAAGGGCCTCACCACCCACAAGCTGCGCCACGCTTTCGCCTCGGTCCTGATCGCGCTCGGCGAGGACCCGGTCTCGGTGATGCGCCAAATCGGCCACACCGATCCGCAGTTCACCCTGCGCGTCTACACCCACATGATGAGTCGCGAGGGGGCCGAGCGGGCGCGGCTGAAGGCATTGGTGCGCGGCGATCGCGCGATCCCGCGCTCCGCGCCCCCGCCGAAGCCAGTCGATCTCGGCGAGTACGAGGCGCGGATCGTCGCCGCGCTGGCCGAGCGCGGCGGTCGCGCCCCGCGGCGGGAGATCCTCGCCGCGGTCGAGGAGGCGATGGCCGATCGCCACGGCGCGGCAGACCTCGAGCCGCTGCCGAGCGGCGGGCTTCGCTGGCAGCCGCGCCTGGGCAAGGCCCGAGCGCGGCTGGTCGAGCGCGGCTGGCTCGAGGCAACAACCTGGCGCGGCGATTGGCATCTGACTGAGCGGGGCTGGGCCAAGACGCGCCGCGACCGGGTGCGAGGCGAGGCGCCTCGGGCAAGGTCCAAGCCGGAGGCCACCGGGACCGAGCTGGCGGCGGCGGCGTGATCTTCGTCGCCCTCGCCATCTTCGCCGTCGGCGCCGCCCTGGCTCGCCAGCCGTGAGTGGAGATGTCGAGGGACCCGTCTACAGTCAGGACGATGAAACGTGCTCGTACCGCGGGCGGGTCAGCTGGGTCACGGGACCCTCGTCGCCGATCGCGACATTCGCGCCAACCCGGGCTCGCAGCCGCGAGATCGCCGGTCGAGCGTGCCGGACCCCTGGCCCGCCCGCGACGTATGGGGCCAATCCGATGACGCTGGGTCTCCCTTGCGCCGGAGGAGGAGTGATGGGCCTCGCGGGCTGGTGGCGGATAGTGGAGATGGAGCTGTGGGCGCAGGAGGACGTGGACCTCGTGGGCCCCGCCTTCCTCGAGCTTGGCGGGGACGGGATCGGCAGCTTTGCGTTTATCGCCGTCGAGGGCCAGATAGATTGCCGCAACGCGCGCCGCAACGCGCGGGCGGGCGTTGAGTTCTCCTGGGAGGGCTGGGACGACTCCGACCGCCGGAGCGGCCGTGGCTGGGCAGCGCTTGCAGAGGACGGTTCGCTGTGTGGCCGCATCTACTTCCACCTCGGTGACGACTCAAGCTTTCGCGCCGAGCGGATCGCGGACGACCCGCGAGCCAAGCTGCAACGGTGACCCCCCGAACCCCGGCGTAGCTGCTGTAGTCGCCGAGTTCGCGTCTCCGCTGTTTCCATCCGGGTCGGGTGTGACCATTTCCGATGACGATGGATCCGCTCCAAAGATCCAGAGCAGCAGCGGCCCGCCGAAGCCGCGGCGCGCGGTGCCGTGCGATCATCGTCAACTACGCCGAGGATCCAGACGGCTGCGCTGATGTAATCGCCGAGTTGGTGGCCGAGTACGAGGCGTACATCGCGGGCGAGCATGAGCACTGCCCGGATTGCCCGGTGGCGCGGTCGGGACCTTTCATCGCCTACTCGATGCTCGAGTGGAAGGCGATCTACGCTGACGGTCGCCTTGACCGGTGGACCGTCCCCGACGTCCACGAGTACATGCTCGACCACTTCCCCCGCAAGGTCTCTGCGGACCGTCATCTGCTCGGCGCGACCCCCGCCTGCGTGCGCGATCTCATGTACTTCCTCGCCGATCGGGGGTCGCTGCGCGGTGAGGACCCCGGCCTTCTCGGCGACGCCGCCGACGAGCTCTTCGGACGGTTCGTCGAGGCGAATCGCGATCGGCGCAACTGGGGCTTGGCCAAGCGGACGTTCACGGGGCCGCTAGGAGCAATCGTTGGGCGGATGGCCGAACGCGCGGAGCCCGAGGCGGACGAGCGCGCAGCGCGTGCGCCGGTCGGCAACGTGGATGGTTCCCTCGGGAACCGGCGACGAGCGAAGGAGAAGGCGGTCGCCGCCCGTCGCCGCCAGCGCAAGGCGGCGCGCGCCGCGCGGAAGTGAAGGCGAGGTTGAGCGATGGGAACGGCAGGACGGCGGTCCAAATTAGCGGCCGCGCGGGTATCCAAGACGTCGGCGCTTGACACGTTGCGGGTCGAGGAGCGGGCTGGCGTGCTGGAGCTGCTGCTGCGGTCAAATTGCGTGTCGCCCTACAGCTCTCCGTGATCTTGCCTGGATTGGGCGATGGCGAGCGGCTAGATTTCCCCCTGTGGGCATCACGCTGAGCGATGGTGAGCGCGAGGAGCTGCGAGAGGCCTTCGGCCTGAAACTGGTGGAGGTCTGCATCGAGCTCGACCGCCTCGAGGCGGAAGATGAGCTCACCCCGGACGGGCTTGAGCGCCTGGCGTTGGAGGCCACGGGGCCGGGTCGCGACGCAGCAGCCCCCACCGAACTCGGCGGCCTGACGATAGAGGCGATCGAGGGCCTCGGCGGCCGGGCGGGGGCGCTGTTGCTTGCCACGGTCGAGCTTCTCGTCCCCGAGCTCGCGGTGGCTGCGGGTGACGCCCTTGGTCGCCTTGCCTCATCCGGCGCGCCGTCACCGGGTCTCCCCACCGGGACCGGCGAGCTCCGGCTGGCCGAGGCGAAGCGCTACCGCAAGCAGGACGAGGACCTTTACCTGCTGCTGCTCGAGCGTCCGACGACCGCGGGGCCCCAGCCAGGCGCACGATGGCAGGTGGCCTGTGTGCCAATCGACCGCGACGACGGAACGGTGTTCGAGGGGTTCCTGACCCCCGCCGATCTCGAGGGCGCGGCGCGCGACCTACTCGAGGCGCCGGGGGAAGGTTCGGCCCCGGATCCTGAGCGGGTCTCAGGCGCCGAGGTGGAGCAAGCTCTGCGCCGCGCAGCGGCGCGCAATCGCGAGCGAGGCTGGCCAATCCGCTGGGAACTCGGTTTGGCCCTGCCCCTGCTGGCGCGGGCGCTGTGCGACGAACCGGCCTTGCTCGGCGGCCTGAGGATCATCCCCGAGGGCGGTGAGCTGTGGGCAGACCCGGAGGACGCCGATGACTTCGAACGACTCGCGGATGCGACGCTGGGCGACTACGAGATCCATCTGGAGGAGATCGGGCGGCTCGCCGAGGCCGGAATGAAAAGTGCGGCGCCCTTGCAGGACGTCGACGCCCTGCGCCGCAACGGCGTCTTCGTCGCCCGCACGATGCTCGAGTGGAAGTGGGGGCTGGACGGCCGGATGGGGCATTGGACCGAGGAGGACGTCGAAGAGTTGCTGCTCGATTACGCCCCGCGCAAGCTCCCCTCCGACGAGGAGACGATTGCCGACGCCCCCGCCTGCGTTGCTGCTTTCATCGATTTCCTCAGCGGTATCCGAATGCTGAGTGGCGACCTCGCCGGAACGCTCGTCGCATGCTGTAACGACCTGCGCGAGGAGTTCGCCGAGGAGATGGGCGACCGCAGCCGCTGGGGCCCGGCGAAGGCGGTCGCCGCGCAGATGCGTGCCGACGATGTCGATCTGGAGAGCCGCGAGGAGGTGGATGCCTGGATCGCCGACTTCAACGCCCGCCCCAAAGCCGAGCGCGATGAGGCCTTCGACTCCGCGGTCGATCGCTCCGTCGCCCAAGCGTTGACCGGCGACCCGGAGGCGCCGCCGCCCTGGGAGATCGGTGCAGCTCTCGGGGGCCGGGGGGACCGTACGGCACTGGCGATCACCTGGTTCCCCGCGGATGAGTATCGACCGGCGCTTGAGCGCTGGGAGGAGCTCGGCGAGCGTTGGCACGGTGTCGGGCACCCCGAGTACGTGCGTAGGATGGAGGCGACTTTCCGCGGCTGGGAGCGAGCCGGCCATAGGCCGCGACTCGTCGCGGTGCTCCTCGACAACTACATCCATTGGTGCGAAGCGGGTGGCCACAACCCCGCCGAGGCGAGGCCGACCTATGCCGTCGCGATGCTCGAGGCGGGGGAGGCGACCACTTGGCCCCCCGCTCGCAATGAACCCTGCTGGTGCGGCTCGGGCGTGAAGTACAAGCGTTGTTGCGGCACGGTGGATGCCGCGACACTCGACCCGCTCGCCGCGTTCGGATCTGCTGGCTGAAGGGTCGTGCAAACTGGCATGGGGACCATGCCCTACATAGTGCCCTATACTGATTTCTCCATGCGCAAGACCAGTATTTACCTGGACGACGAGCAGGCAGAGCGCCTTGCCCGCCTGGCCCGCGCGGAGGGTCGCCCCAAGGCGGAGATCGTCCGCGAGGCGATCTCTTACTATCGGCCCGCCCCCCGGCGGGATCGGAACTTCGCCCTCGCCGGCAACTTCGAGCGCATCGATACCGATTCTCGGCCGATCTCGGAGATTTCCGAGGACGAGCTGATGCGCGGCTTCGGCGAGTGACGCTCATTCTCGACGCGGCGCCGCTGGTGGCGTTGGCGGACGCCGAGGAGCCGCAGCTCGAGGCGCTGCTGAGAATCCGCGAAGAGGAGAAGGGCCCGTTGGTCTTGCCGGCGCCGGTTGCGGCCGAGGTCGACTATCTGCTCGGCGTCCGCTTCGGTCATGCGGCCCGACGCGCTTTCCTCGGCGACCTCGCTGCGTGGCGCTATGACGTCGCGTGCTTGGAGGCTGGCGACTACCGGGTGGTCGCCGAGCTCGACGCCCGCTACTCCGATCTCGGCCTCGGCCTTGCCGATTGCTCGATCGCGGTCCTTGCGGAGCGCTATGAAACTCGGCGCCTCTTCAGCTTCGACGAGCGTCATTTTCGGGCGGTGGCGCCCCTACAGGGAGGGTCGTTCTCGCTTCTGCCTGCGGACTTCTAACGGGGTGTTCTGCGCCCGGAAGGTGCGACTGAAACCACGCCCGGCGATTTCGGGAACTCCTGGCCAGAAGTTCCCGAAACGCCGCATATCCGAGCACATCCCCGCCTATTGACGACGGCGGCTGCCGGTTGGGCTGTTCGCGACTTCCCTGCAAATCGGCCGGTTCCTACTCGAAAGTCGCCCGAAGCTGGCGTAATTGCCATGCAGAAGGTCGTCGGTTCGAATCCGATCAGCCGCTTTTTCGGGAATGCCTTGAACTTCGGGGAGGGCTGCGCGAAGTTCCGGCCCAAAGGGTGGAGTCTCTAGTAAATTATTCAGCTTTCTAGCTAAATCACTAGAAAACAGTAGACATCGCTAGACTCTCGCGAAATGGATCCGCTTGAGAACCCATACGCGCCGGGTGCCGGCACGTTGCCGCCTGCCCTGGTGGGGCGCGAGCGTGAGGTCGAGCGGCTCTCGTACTTGCTCGGCCGCCTTTCGCGCGGGCGCAGCGAGAAGAGCCTGATCGTCCATGGGCTGCGCGGGGTTGGCAAGACGGTGCTCCTCATGGAGTTCGCATCGCGTGCCGAGTCCGCGGGATGGAAGGCGCTCCGCCATGAGTGGCGTCGCGAGAGCGACTTCCGGGTCGTCATCGCCCGACTCGTAGGCGCCACCCTCGCCGCCTACGAGCGGGGAGGTGCGGTCCGCCGGGCACTGCGTCGCGCCCGCGGAGCCCTGGGATCGTTCACGACCACGATCAGCTCCGAGGGCCAGGTGAGCCTAGGCATTGAGTGGGAGCCAGAGCGAGGCCTCGCCGACAGCGGCGAGCTCGAGCAGGACCTCGGCGAGCTTCTCGCCGAGGTCGGGGCGCTTGCCGCCGACAGCGGCTCCGGGGTGCTCCTCTTGCTGGACGAGCTCCAGATCCTCGGGGAGCCCGAACTCGAGAGTCTGGTCGCGGCGATGCACCAGATGGCGCAGCAGCAGCTGCCAGTCGGCCTCGTCGGTGCTGGCCTGCCCACTCTCCCCGGGTTGATCCTCGAGGCAAAGACCTACGCCGAGCGACTGTTCGGGTTCCCGGGCCTCGGGCCGCTCGAGCCAGAGGCCGCCGAGCGCGCCCTGCGACTGCCGGCCGCCGAGCTCGGTGTCGACTACACCGCAAAGGCGATCAAGGCGATTCTCGCGGAGAGCGGCGGTTACCCCTACTTCCTGCAGGAGTGGGGGAAGGCGGCCTGGAACGCGGCTGCCGACAAGCAGATCGACGAGGCGGCGATCGCCGCCGCGGCCGTCGAGGTCGCCGAGGAGCTCGACGACGAGTTCTTCGGGCTCAGGCTGGGGCGGACCACCGCGGCTGAGCTCGAGCTTTGTCGCGCCCTGGCTAGCCTGGGGGAGGGACCGCAACCGATCCGCGAGGTGGCGCAGGGGATGGGGCGAGAGCCGAGAAGCCTCTCGCCGACTCGCGCGGCGTTGATTCGGAAGGGCTTGATCTACCCCGCGGAGCGCGGTCAGATCGCGTTCACCGTTCCGCACTTCGGGCGCTACCTGGAGCGCGCGCGAGCGAGATGAAGCTGGGCCGAGCTTGGGAGTTCCAGTCTCCGCCAGACCCGCTGAGTCTCGTCGGTTCGAATCCGATCAGCCGCTTCGCAGCGAATCCCCTTCCACCTTGCGCTGCTTCGCAACGTATGAACCGCAAGGGTAGCCTTCGTCCATGGCCCAAGAGCTAATCACGGTCAACACGAACCGGATGGGGGGCCTGCCCTGCATCCGCGACACCCGCCTCACCGTCAGCGTGGTACTCGGCCAGCTTGACGCCGGCGCGCGTGTCGACGAGGTGCTGGCCGCCTACCCCTGTCTCGAGCCCAAGGACGTTGCCGCCGCGGTGACATATGCAGTCGATTCGAGACTGAGCGACCTTGGGCTACGTGCCCACCGTCTTGTCGAGTTCCCCGAGGGTGAGTTGATTGATGACGAGGCGTCGGTCAAGCGCCTACTTGGTTCTTGAGCTTCCACAAGGATCGCGACGATCGAGATCGTCCGGGCGGCGGCGCTCGCCGCATGCCCCCAGCGCCTGTCGCGCTATTCGGAGATCTCAGCGTAGGTGAGCTTGCCCCTCGTCATCGGGCCGCATCCCTTGAGCTTCATCGAGTATCTGGCCCTCTTGGACGAGATGAAGATGCCCTTGAGCGTGAAGTCTCGGGTGGACTGTCCGGACGGCGGAGTGGTCGCCCCGACCAGCTTGAACCTCTTCTTCTTGTTGATCCCGGTCGGGATCGGGGGGTTCCTGAAGGTGTGGTAGCCACTCCGATCCCGACAGCGCCAGTAGATCGTGAACGCCGTCAGCTTCTTGCGGTTCTTGGCCACCTTGAACTGGATCGAGGAGAAGTTGCTTTCGTCGCTGGGGTCGACTTCACTCGAGAACCAGCTGCCCGCCTTCGGCTGGAACGCGCTTGCGGGAGCCGCCAGGACCAGCGCCGTAAGCGCCGCCAGGAACAGACCGATCAGAGTCCTACTCATCGGCGGGCAGACTACAGGTCGGCAGCTCACCGCCACAGCTCGCGGCGCAGCTTCGCGTTGCCGCGTTCGAGCTGCTCGATCGTCGCGCTGGAGACCGAGCGCACGCGGGTGTCGCGATTGATGCGGGCCTGGACCTCGCGGTGCGACTTGCCGGTGCGGCGGGCGATGTCGGCGACCAGGCGCCGGCGCTCGCCGCGCAGCCGCTCCCGGGCCGCGTAGGCCGACTCCCGCTCGGGCTCGCGCTCCTCCCGAGCGGCCTCGGGCTCGGCGCGGCCGGTCGCCTTCTTCGCCCGCGGCTCGGGGTCGTCGGTCGGGAAGAGCTGCAGCGTGGTCTCGCTCATGATCGCCTCGTCCAGCTCGGCGTCGCCCGAGCTCAGGGCGGCGAAGCGGTCCGCCGGATCGCCCCGCTCCAGATCGGCGTCGTCGATCTCTTCCTCCTCGGCGTCGGGCGAGAGGTCGAGCGCGTGACGGCGCTCCAGCTCGATCTCGTGGGCGAGCCCCTTCAGCCGCGGGTCGGCCGGAATCAGCAGGTAGCTCATCTGGCGGCGCGGCTCGGGCGTGGAGCGGATGAAGCGACCGACCACCTGGCGGAAGAAGAGCTCGGTCCGCGCGGCCGTCGCGTAGACGCCGACCCGCAGGCGGGGGATGTCGACGCCCTCCGAGACCATCAGGACCGAGACCAGCCAGCGTCGATCGGAGGAGGCGAAATCGGCGATGCGCCGGCTGGCGCCGGGCTCGTCGCTCATCACCAGCTCGGGTCGCTCCCCCGAGACCGAGCCGAGCCGCTCGGCGATCGCCCGCGCGTGATCCTGGTCGGAGGCGATGACCAGGCCGCCCGCATCGGGGTGCCCGTCGGCGCGCACCTCGCTCAGCCTGGCGTCGCCGTCGCGCAGCACCTCGCCCATCCACTCGCCGTCCGGGCTGAGCGCGGTGCGCAGCCGCCGGGCGGCCTCCGCCGCGGGCAGGACGAGGTCGAAGTCGGCGCTGCGCAGGCGACCGTCCGAGAGCCACTCCATCTCGCCGTCATACGGCAGGAAGGTGATCGGCCGGCAGACCCGGTCGCGCAGCGCCTGCGGGTAGCCGTAGGCGTAGTCGGCCCGGCTGACCCCGTCCTCGTCGTAGGTGACCCAGGGGATGGCCGAGTTGTCGGAGCGGAAGGGCGTGCCGGAGAGGAGCAGCCGGAAGCGGGCGCCGTCGAAGGCGTTGCGGGCCTGCACGCCCCAGGCGGCCTGGTCGCCCATGTGGTGCGGCTCGTCGGCGATCAGCAGGGTCGGCCGGCGGCCGGCGGCCAGCCGGTGCGTATCCGGCCCGGCCGCGATCGTCTGGTAGGTGACGGCGACGCCGTGGAAGTCGGCCGACTCCGGCCCGTCGGAGTTGGGCCTGTTCGGCTCGAGGTCGATCCCGTAGCGGGCGGCGTCGGCGGCCCACTGGCGACAGATATGGGTGGTCGGGCCGGCGATGACGACGCGCGCGACGAACCCGGCGCTGAGCATCCGGTGGGCGATGTGCAGGCCGAAGGTGGTCTTACCGGCCGCCGGCGTGGCCGAGGCGAGGAAGCTGTCGGCCGAGTGCGCCCGCACGGCCGCGGTCGCTTCCTGCTGCCACGAGCGGAGCGGCCGGGCATCGGGCCAGTCCGGAAGCGAGCGGGCAGGCGCCCCGCCGCCGGTCAGATGCTGAGAGGCGTCGTACAAAGGGCGGGCAACAATAGGGCCGGCCGCGGTCAGAGGGCGCTCGGCCGTTCCCGCCCAAGCGGTGCCGGGTGTGATCCAAGAGTGCGGATTAGGGACAAGATATGTCCATGACTTGTATTCTTGACTGATGGCTTCCCTCAGCAGCTCACAGGCCACCGAGCTCTTTCACATCGCTTTTCTCGATGTTGTCTCGAAGCGCCTCGATCGCGACCGCTACGTCCTCAAGGGAGGCGCGAACCTGCGCTACTTCTTCCACAGCGTGCGCTATTCGCAGGACATCGATCTCGACATCGAGGGGGTGCCTGCCTGGCGCCTGAACGAGAAGGTCGAAGCGGTCCTCTCCTCGCCACAGCTCGGCCTTTTGCTCCGTGTCTCGGGGATAGAGATCAGCCGCCGCTCAAACCCCAAGCGCACCGATACGACGCAGCGATGGAAGATCGGCCTCCGGGCTCCTGGCCAGGCGTCGGAGATTCCCACCAAGATCGAGTTCAGCTACCGGGAGGGGAAGGGTGAGCATCGCATTGAGGCGATCCCCAGGCGGATCGTCGACCCATATGCGCTGCGCTCGCCGCTGGTGCCTCATTACGTCGGAGCAGCCCCCACCGAGCAGAAGGTGCTTGCGCTCGCCAGGCGCTCCGAGACGCAGGCACGCGACGTCTTCGATCTCGACCTCTTGCTGCGATCTCATCCGCTCACTGCCGGCTCGCTTGATTCGACGGTGCTCTCCGAGGCAGCCGGCCGCGCCCTGCAGCTCCCGTACGCCGCCTTCCAGGGGCAGGTTCTTCCCTTTCTCGAGGCCGACTCGGTTGAGCTATACGACGATGAGAGCTCGTGGGAGCAGATGCAGACCTTCGTCGCCGAACGGCTCGAGGAGGCGAAATGACTCCGACCAGCGAGTATGGCCGGCTGCTGCGATTGGACCGCCCCGTGGTCACCACGGGGGAGGCCGCGGCAGTATGGGGGACGAGTGTGCGCACGGCGGGCAGGCGACTTCAGGCGATGGGGGGCGGGGGCCTGGTTCTCAGTTTGCGCCGCGGCCTTTGGGCTCTCGATCCCGAGGTGGCGCCGTTTGCCGTCGCCCCCTTCCTCACCGCGCCGTTCCCCGCCTATGTGTCGTTCTGGTCGGCGCTCTACGAGCACGGGATGATCGAGCAGATTCCTCGGCGGATTTCGGTTGCCTCGCTCGATCGCGCGAGGCTCATCGAGACGGCTGTCGGCGCCTACGGGATCCACCACATCGCCCCCGGGCTCTTTGGTGGTCATGAGGGCTCCCAGGCGAGTGGCTATCTGGCGAGCCCCGAGAAGGCGCTCTTCGATGCTGTCTATGTGCGCGCGGCATCAGGCAGCCGAGCCTTCTTTCCAGAGCTATCCCTGCCCGGAGATCTCAAGCATCGGGAGCTCAGGCGTTGGACCAAGCGGATCGAGAGCCCGCGCCTGCGAACGCTCGTCTCGCGGCGCCTCGGCGAGGTGGTTGGCGGGGCTATTTAAATATCGTTTTCGCCCTGTTACAGATGTTAAAATAGCTAAATGAAGCGAACCCATACCTTTTCCACGGTGACCGAGGAGGCCGGCAGGCTGCTTGGCGCTCAGATCCGGCTCGGGCGCCGTCAGCGCCGCTGGACCCTGCAGGGGCTGGCCGACCGGGTCGGGGTGACCGCGGTGACCATGCGCAAGGTCGAGAACGGCGACCTGACCGTCGGCCTCGGCATCGCCTTCGAGGCGGCGACCCTCGTCGGGGTCCCGCTGTTTCACGAGGACAGCTCCCGCCGTGCGCTCGAGCGCGCCCGGGTCGAGGACAGGCTCGCGGTCCTGCCCAAGACGGTGCGCCGGCCGACCGAGGTGAACGATGACTTCTGAGCCACGGGAGGCGTTCGTCTGGGTCTGGCTGCCGGGCGCGGTCGATCTGGTCGTCGCCGGGCGGCTCGACCGGGAAGGCGAGATCGTCACCTTCACCTACGGCCGCAGCTACCTGGAGCGCGAGCAGCGACTCCCCTTGTTCCTGCCCGAGCTGCCGCTGAGGCGCGGCCCGATTCCGCCACGGGCCGGCGAGGTCGCGGGTTGCATCGCCGACGCCGTGCCGGATGCGTGGGGGCAGCGGGTGATCCTCAATCGCCGGCTGGGTCGCGGCGCGGTCGACACCGCGGACCTCGGCCTGATGACCTACCTGCTCGAGTCCGGCTCCGACCGGATCGGGGCGCTCGACTTCCAGCACTCGCCGGCGCAGTACGTGGCCCGCGACCTCGGCGAGGCGACCCTCGCCGAGCTGGCCGACCTCGCCCGGTCCGCCGAGCGGGTGGAGCGGGGAATACCGCTCTCGCCGGCGCTCGACCAGGCGCTGCTGCACGGCAGCTCGGTCGGCGGTGCCCGCCCGAAGGCGCTGCTGCGCGACGGCGAGCGCCGGCTGATCGCCAAGTTCAGCTCGACCACCGACACGTACCCCGTGGTCAAGGGTGAGTTCGTGGCGATGGAGCTCGCCCGTCGCGCCGGCCTCGACGTCGCCCGGGTGGAGCTGACCCGGGCGCTGGGCCGCGATGCGCTGCTGGTAGAGCGATTCGACCGGCCGCGGGGCGGGGGGCGGCGAGCGATGGTCTCGGCGCTGACGATCCTCGAGTTGGACGAGATCGCCGCGCGGTACGCGAGCTACGCCGAGCTCGCCGACCGGGTCCGGGCGGGCTTCGCCGATCCCGCGGCGACGCTGCGCGAGCTGTTCTCGCGGATCGTCTTCAACATCCTCTGCGGCAACAACGACGATCACGCCCGCAACCACGCCGCCTTCTGGGACGGCGCGGAGCTGACGCTCACCCCCGCCTACGACATCTGCCCTGCCCCGCGGGCGGGCGGGGAGACGGCGCAGGCGATGGCGATCGGCCGCGACGGGTACCGGATGAGCCGGCTCGCCGGCTGCGTCGAGCGAGCGTCCACCTACCTGCTCTCCGAGGCCGACGCCCGCGAGATCGCCGACCGCCAGATCGAGACGATCGAGCGCGGCTGGGAGGAGGCCTGCGACCTGGCCGAGATGACCGCGGTGGACCGGGCCCGCTTCTGGCGGCGGCAGTTCCTCAACCCCTACGCCTTCGAGGGCTACTGAGCGCCGCTCAGGAAGCGAAGCCGGGGGCGGCGTCGCCGAGCATCGCGTCCTCGTTCGCGGCGGCAAAGATGTGCAGGCCGAGGTTCTCCGACATTTCGCGGCAGACCCTGACGCCGCGGGCGCTGTTGCCGTAGGCGTCGAGGCCGGGGGAGTAGACGCCGATCCCGCCTTTGCCGGGGACGACGGCGAGGATGCCGCCGCTGACGCCGCTCTTGGCCGGCACGCCGACGTCGTAGGCCCACTGCCCGGCGGCGTCGTACATGCCGCAGGTGTGGAGGACGCTGAGCACGTCGCGGACACGGTGGAGGGGGAGGACGCGCTCGTGCGTGAACGGGTTGACGCAGCCGTTGGCCAGGGTCGCGGCCATCACTGCCAGGTCGCGGCAGGTGACCTGGACCGAGCACTGCTGTAGGTAGAGGCCGAGGATGCCCTCGACGTCGCCTTCGATCATCTTGCGGTCGCGCATCAGGTAGGCGACGGCGCGGTTGGCGTCGGCGTCGCGCAGCTCGTGGCGGAAGGTGTCGCGGTCGACCCCCAGCTCGTCGTTGCCGGCGAAGAGGCGCAGGCAGGTGAGGATCCGGTCCAGCTTCTCCTCCGGCGAGCTGCCCTTGACCAGGTCGCTGGTCACCAGCGCCCCGGCGTTGACCATCGGGTTGAACGGCCGGTTGTTGCGCTCGTCGAAGACGATCGAGTGGAAGGAGTCGCCGCTGGGCTCGACCCCGACCCGCTCCAGCACCCGCTCGCGCCCCCAGTCGGCGAGCGCGAGCCCGTAGGAGAAGACCTTGGAGAGCGACTGCAGCGCGAAGGGCGCCTCGTCGTCGCCGATCGCGTGGATCTGGCCGTCGCAGCTGGCGAGGCAGATCGCGAAGCGCCCGCGCTCCTCGCCCGCCTCCTCCGGCGGGTAGTAGCCGCGCCCCGATGCGTAGTAACTGGCGACGGCGTCCGGCTCCTCGACCTCGCAGCGGCTGTAGAGCGCCTGCAGGCGCTCCTCGATCTGCTCGCCGGGGACGGGGGCGGCCATGCGCGTATCCTGCCAGCCCGCCCCCGATCGCGCCTGTAGCCGTTTCCGGCCAGCACTTCTATAGGTTCTCGCGAGCCTGCGGGCGACTGAGATGAGCGACCAGAGCAAACACGAGCGCCGGATACCGATCCTCGAGCGGATCGAGCTCTGGTCGGCGGTGCTGCTCGCGGCGGCGACCGTCGCGACCGCCTACAGCGCCTACGAGGCGACCCGCTGGGGCGGCGTGCAGGCGACCAGCTTCACCGAAGCCGGCTCGGCCCGGACCGAGTCGGCCAAGGCGGAGTCCGACGGCTTCACCCTGGTCGCGATCGACGCCAACATCTTCACCGAGTACGCCGTCGCCTTCTCGCAGGACAACGAGCGGCTGATGGAGATCCTGCGCCAGCGCTTCTTCCGCAAGGAATTCAAGCCCGCCTTCCGCGCCTGGCTCAAGGACCATCCGTTGACCAACCCCAAGGCGGCCAAGCTGCCGTTCCAGCTGAGCGAGTACAAGGTCGCCAAGCTCGAAGAAGCCGACCGCCTTTCCGACAAAGCCGAGGGCCTGTTCGAGGACGGCCGCGAAGCGAACCAGACCTCCGACGAATACGTGCTCGGCACGATCTTCTTCGCCGCCGTGCTCTTCTTCGCCGGCCTGGCGACCAAGTTCAACAGTCAGCGCATAGCGATCGCGGCCCTCAGCTTCGGCACCCTGATGTTCCTCGGCGGCCTGATCCGCCTCGCCACGCTGCCCTTCCACTGACCCTCCCGGCTCCCAACTCAGCCAGCCGATCCCCCGCTAGGCTCTGTCCCTCCCGGCGCCTTGGCGGAGTGGCTACGCAGCGGCCTGCAAAGCCGTTTACACCGGTTCGATTCCGGTAGGCGCCTCTGGCTCTAGCAAGCGGTTTGTGGCTTGTTAGAGCGGTTTGACCGTCCATTCAGGCCGCGTCCCAAATCCGGCTGATTCCGGTTGAATCCGGTTCCGAACGGTGCTGACTGGCACCCGATTGGCACCCGGAAAGTACGACCGGCGCTACCGGGTGGGTCGTCTCTCGCTCAGGGCGCGATTCAGCGGATTAGCTGCACTTCGGCGGCGACATCGGCCTTGGCCCATTCGCGGTCGGTTGTGAGCGCGGGCACGCCCAGGCGCTCCGCCAACGCCAAGCAAGCCCGGTCAGCGAGCGAAAGCCCTTGGGCTTTGGTGATGGGGCGCATCCGGCCGACCTCCATGCAGTCGGGAGCCGTGAGCGCTTCGATCCAGATCACGACTTCCTCGCCGGTCACGCTGAGGCGACTGGCAACCATCTCGGGATCGTCGCCTTCGCCTGCGACTTTGGAAAGAACCTCAGCCCAGTTGACAACGCTGATCGTCGTCCCAGCGGCAATCGCTTCCACGACAGCCGAGGAGCCAGGCTCGTCGTGCAGCAGGGCTATGACGGCTGAGGCGTCGAGCACCGAGGTCGGCGCTCGTGCCGCCTCAGCGTCCGGCACGGTGCTGGCGGGCTTCTTCCTCGCGATCTTCGGCGCGCGCTTCCGCGCGACGCTCGGCGATCAGCTCGTCGCTGAACGACCTGCTCGGGTCGCGACCGAGCATCCCCCGCGCACGCTCGGCAGCGGCACGCCGCCGCTCGACCTCGGATTTCGTGAGTTTGGTGGCGTAAGCCATGCCCAGATGGTACCGGCCGCTACGGCGCATCCCTGATCGGTGCTATCCAGCGCCTGGCGAAAGCGCCCAGCTATTCTGGCGGGCGGGCAACGGGTTCCGTGGCGATCTCCGCTGCACTCAATCCATCGGTTGAGCGACCCAACCCAAGTTGAGGTCGCTGGCGTGCGTTTGGCTGAGCGCGCAGAGCGTTCAACAGCCGCGAATACTCCTCGGCCGAAAGTTTCGCGAAGTCGCCGGGTCACGTCGCTAGAAGTGGTGTAACCGGCCCGCAGTGAGCTGGAGGCGGTTCCGCGGAACCGCCTTGAAGAAGTTCCGGCCACCGCGGGCCCCAGACTCGTCGGTTGACCTGCAAGTCGACTGACGAAAGGAACACCACGATGGCCGAGAGTCAAAGCATGACGAGCGCCGGGGTCGTAGCCAAGGCGCTGATCGAGGAGCACTCCGACTTCCTGCGGGAGTCGGTGGCGATGATCGCCGCACAGATCATGGAGGCCGAGATCGCCCGCCAGGTGGGTGCCGGCAAGGGCGAGGTATCGGAGGCCAGGAGCACTCACCGCAACGGCTACCGGCAAAGGCCCTGGGCGACAAGGGTTGGGGAGATCGAGCTGGCAGTGCCCCGCAAGCGCTCCGGAGAGAGCTACTTCCCGAGCTTCCTGGAGCCCCGCAAACGCTCCGAGAAGGCGCTACTGGGCGTGGTCATGGAGGCCTACGTCAACGGCGTCTCGACGCGCAAGGTCGACCACCTCGTCTCCGAGCTAGGGATCCACATGTCAAAGGACCAGGTCTCGCGCATCTGCGGGGAGCTCGACGGCCAGGTCGAGGCCTTCCGCACCCGCCCCTTGGAGGGCGACTATCCCTACCTGTGGCTCGACGCCAAGCACCTGAAGGTCAGGGACTCCGGCCACGTGCGCTCCAAGGCGCTGATGGTCGCCTTCGCGGTGCACGAGTCGGGACGACGGGAGGTGATCGGCATCGAGATCGCCGAGTCCGAGACAGAGGCAGGCTGGGCGACGTTTTTGCGCGAGCTGGTGGCCCGCGGCTTTGCGGGGGTGAGGCTCTGCGTCTCCGACGACCACCTCGGCCTCAAGGCGGCGATCGCAAAGGTGCTCGGCTGCCCCTGGCAGCGCTGCACGTGCACTTCATCCGCAATATGCACGGTCACTGCAAGAAAGGCCAGCGCAACGGCCACCTGATGCCGGGTGCGTCGGCGCAAGCAGCGGCACTGCTGGACGACCTACTTCGGGGAGGACGCGCGGGGGGTGACCTACCAATTGAGCAGCGTGCCGCTCAGGACATTGAGAATCAGGCTCTCGATGAAAACGACGGTCTCCTCCCGGCCCGGTTGATACCCGGTGGGGTGGCCACACAAATTCCGAAGATCTAGCCGTTCGAGGAGCAACTTTCGAGCGTTACGGTTGAAAACCCCAGCATCCTCAGCGGCCCAAAGGAAGTCCTTCTCGCCTAGGTAAGAGAGGTCGTCTTGCTTCTTGACCTGTCGATATTTCTTCATGCTCCCGAAGCGGGCCTTGTTTGCCTTCTCCAGCTTGTTCAGTCCGCCACGGTGCCCCCCAACCGTTTGATACAGGTGTTGGATCACCGCCGCCCAGACCATCAAAATCGCGGCCCGGTAGATCCCATTGCGGTAGCAACCGACAGCTTCCTCAAGGTATGGCCGGTAGGCCGCCGGGGCAGTCTTGACGGCCTCCTCAAGCGAATCAAGCGCGGCCGCTGGCGATTCTTGGTCGGCATCGGCAACTTTGACCCTCCCGCCGTACTCGGACTGGAGTTGCCGCAGCCCCCCGAGTAGCTGCTCTAACTGCTCAAGATTGGCGTCAACCGCCATCGGCGGACGAATCCGGTCCGTCGATGAGGTGCTTGCGCATGTTCTTGAAGATCTCTTCGACCGTCGCTGGTTTTGCGTCGGCGGCTATGTGGATCTCCAGATTCACGTTAAGGCTGGTGCCGACCGAGACGGCGGAAGGCACAGGCTGGGTGGGAGGCGGAGGAGTAGGGGCTATCGGAGCCGGGACTTCCTCCGGCTGGTCGGGCGAGCTTGCCGAAGGCGACTGGGCATCGGTCACAAACTCCTCCAACTGCCCGGCATCCATTTCCAGGTGAGTGTCTCGTCCTCTGCCTGCGGCAACAAACTTGCCTAGATCGGCAACGGCCACAAGGCGCATGAAGAAGACGGCGGAATGCGCGAGGGTGTCAGAGGATGCCCCGCTCGTCTCGTTATCTTGATGCTCGTGCCAATAATTGGCGATGTCGGTCTTGCTCGGGCTCGTCTTGCCGTGGTAGTGCATCCAATCCAACGTCGCCGTATAGAGGGGCTTGGCCTTGAGGAGCTTCCGCATGATGTCAACCCGCTTGTCGGCATCGCCCGCCCCGTACTCGTGCCCGACAGAGGTCAGTTTCACGTTTTCGCCGTCGCGATCGATTAGGCCGATGTAGCGCATCGCATCTACCTTCCGTGCGTCGGCGTGTTTCGGCGGAATCGCAGAGCGAACCTTGCTCAAGGTGACCCAGCCGACCTGATTCTTGAGGTAGCCGGAAACCTTGTCGAGATCGACCTCGGTGGTTTTCAGGGGCAGCGTAAAAGCCAAACCGCTGTGAGCCTTTCAAGCCTGCCGGACGCCACGCGTGCGACCCCAAATACTACCCGTGTATAACAAGAATACAAGGGTATTGCTATTATCCACGTGTATCCTAGAAGGAAGGTTGCCATGGACGTCACCGTCTACCTGCCTGACGAGATTGGGAAGCGCGCTAAGGACGAGGGCATCAACCTCTCGCGGACGCTTCGCACTGCGCTGGAGGGGGAGTTGAACAGATTGGAGCAAATGCGGAAAGCAACGGACGAGCCGCAGGTCATCGAGGTCCGCGTCGTGAAAAACGACGACGAATTCACAGGGCGGATCACCGGATCGCTGATCGACCGCAGTGGAGACTCGGCGGTCTACCTCACCGATGACGAGCGGGTCGTCGTCTACGACGAATTCCGTAGTTCTGTCGAGGTCCTCACGGTGGGCGAGGCCCGGGAGAAGCTGTCGCCCGAAAGGTTTTCCGAGGCCTTGCGCATTCTTGGTGTAACGCCGGTCGTTGACCTCTGACCGTCCTCCCCGACCATCGCGCGACTGGCACCCGGGCGGGCACCTGGGGCGTCGAAACCGCTTAAACAAGCGGGAATCCGCCGCTCAGGTCTCGCCTGCAAAGCCGTTTACACCGGTTCGATTCCGGTAGGCGCCTTTGGCTCTATGGAGCCGTTTGCGTCTTGCCAGAGCCGTTTGCGGCGAATTTGCGCCGACACTCATCCGGTTGAAACCGGGTGCTGCTCGATCATCGCCAGCGCGGGGGGGAGGCCACGGACGATGCTCTCGTTTTCTCCGAGCGGCAGGGCGCTCCATTTCACGCCGCGAGCCTCTACCGGCGCGCCGACCGCGCCTGGGAGAAGGCCGGTCTTGCTGAGCGTCTGCGCTTCCATCAGGCCCGCCACACCTACGCCTCGTTCATGATCGCCGCCGGGGTCAACCCAAAGGCGCTCTCGGTCTTCATGGGCCACTCCTCGATCAAGGTCACGTTCGATCTCTACGGCCACCTGATGCCGGGCACGGAGGCTGAGGCCGCGGCTCTGCTTGATCGGTTTCTTGGCACGTAGGCAGAGCCATTTGGCAAGACAGTCAATAAGCTGCGGTCGTGGCTGAGCTGACCGAGAACCACGATTCAGACGAGAAGCGACTGGCTGCCATCGAGTTCGCACGCGGGAGCATCGCTCACCTTGCGCCGGATCGGAACCTTGCCGACGAGCTGATCGCGAATCGGCGGGTCGAGCAGGATGCAGCGCGGCATGGTGGCGATGATCGGTGAGCCGCAAGCGCGACATCAAGCAGTTCCGGCAGGCGTGCAAGGAGGCTGGATTGACGGCGGGTGAGCGTCGTGAGGCGAGCGATGCGTTTCACGCGGAGAAGAAGTCAGGCAGCGTGCAGCGCGACATGAGCTATGGAGAACTGCTGGCCTGGCTGCGACAATGGAGGGCCTGATGGCAACGGCAGTAGGACTCGATTCTTCCCCGCTCAATTTCCTGCGCTCGATGCGTGGGGCGATCATCGATGCTCGGATTGCCTATCCCGAGGTTCTTCACGTGGACATCAAGGATTCCGCTGGCGAGTTGTGGCGTCTCACCACTCAGGACGCCGATTGGTCGCCGCTCGATCCTGAACAGTTGATCGGGCGCTCGGTGGAGGACGCCGATATCGATGGGGAGACCGGGGAGCTGCGCTGCAAGCTGTCCGATGGCTCCTTGCTCGACGTGAAGCCCGCAGAGCGCGAGGCGGAAGACGACCCGCCCTATTGGGAGCTGATCACGCCTGGCGGCGTGCTCTTGGAATTCGGACCGGGTGTCCGCTGGCAGATCGGCAGCGCGGACAGTCGCGCTTCGTCTCGCGCGTGAGTCCGTACGACTCGCTACCTCCGCAACGAGGATGATTCGCTACCGCGACTACCAGGGACCGCAGGGCGATGTGATTGCGCGTGACGGACGCGTCGTCCCGTTCGACCGAAATGCCGCTCGTGAAATGGCGCGTCACGCTCACGCGTTAGCTGGCGATGCTTCGCGGATGACGGTGGCACAGAGGGTGGCACGGTTCCGCGGAACCGCTTGAACAAGCGGAATACCGCGCTCGCAAACGTACCTGCAAAGCCGTTTACACCGGTTCGATTCCGGTAGGCGCCTTTCGCCCTGGTAGGCGAGATTTCGCTTGCCAGAGGGGTCTGGGCGACTTTTCAGGCCGCTTTCTCGTCCGGTTGATTTCGCTGGAATCCGGTTGCGAACCGATGCGACTGGCACCCGATTGGCACCCGAAGTCACGGCTGGCGTGGCCGGTGGCACACGAGAACCGATATGGGGAACGTTTCCGCCGCTGCCAGGACTAGCGTCGCGCAGGCGATGAAGGGCACGCTCAACCAGAAGAAGGCGATCAAGTGTTGAAGGAAAACGGCTGGACGCAGGCCCGCGGTGGCAAGCACCAGGTCAAGATGACCAAGGCGGGGCACCGCCCGATCCCGCTTCCGCAGCACAAGGGCAGCGACTACCAACCCGGCCTTACCAGCGCGATTCTCAAACAGGCGGGGCTACAATGAGGGAGATTCAGCTATGGAGTTGACCGCCCGCATCCACATCGAGGAAGGCAGCTACTGGGCCGATGTCCCAGAGCTTCCTGGCTGCTTCGCTTCAGGCGACACCTTGGACGAGCTTTTCGAGTCCCTGCAGGAGGGTGTCGGGCTTTACCTCGCTGACGAGGGCGAGCAGAACGGCCCGCTGCATGTCGCAAGCGCGACGCTGACGGATCGCCCGCTGACGGCTGCGTAGGTCGCTCCCACGACCAATCCGCCAACTCGCGCCGCGAGTCATGTTGTCATTCAGACTACTGTCCGAGGGCGAGGCGCTACGGTTTCAAATGGAAAGGGTTGTGATTGACGGAATGGGCGACCGTTGTGAGGTTTGGCATAGCGATCTGGGCCACGCTGAGTACCGGATCACGATTGCGATGGCTGGGTACGGTGCCGATGCCAATGCGGCGGAAACCTTGCTGGAGGGGTTCCTTGATCACCATCCGGAGACCGGGCCGATCGTCTCGCAGAATCGCGAGGCTGACACGCTTTCCGTGACCTTCTCCCTGAGGGCCAGCGGCCAGGGGCACGCGCTCAAGCTCGGTCAGGTCGTCTGGGCCGAGAGTGGGGCGGCGTCGGGCCTTCCTCCTACCCGCGTCGTACGGGCCGAGGTCGAGTCGGTTGAGGAGGGCGCACCCGCTGAATGAACAGTCTCGCCGCAGCGCCGCTCGATGCTTCGCCGCTCAACATCCTGCGCTCCATGCGCGGTCCGATTGTCGATGCTCGGATTGCGTATCCGGAGGTTCTTTACGTCGAGATCAAGGACTCTGGTGGAGGGCTGTGGCAGCTCGCCACCCAGGACGCCGAGTGGTCGCCAGCTGACCCAGGCGAGCTTGTCGGGCGCTCGGTTGAGGACGCGGACATCGATGCGCAGACCGGCGAGCTGCGTTGCAAGCTCTCGGACGGCTCGGCGCTGGAGATAACGCCTGCTGATCGCGAGGCCGAAGACGATCCGCCGAATTGGGAGCTGATCACGCCGAGCGGCGTGGTCTTGGAGTTCGGGCCGGGTGTCCGCTGGCAGATCGGCCGAGCCGACAGCGGTGCGTCTGAGGGGCCCGACATGAAATCGGGTCTGCCGGGTACCCCGGAGGAGCGGCGGCGCGATCTTCGCGCGGCTATGAAAAAGAATGAAGAGACGCTGCGCCGTCTGGCGCAGTAGCCGGCCACTCGAAAGTGGCCGGGGGTTTTGAGCTCCCAACGCAGCGTCAGTTGACTGGAGAGTCGCACCGCGCGTCAGGGCTGAGGAACGTCGCTGCGTCCGATCGGGGGATTAGGGTGGTTGGCGGATGGAGCGAGGGCCTTATGATCGACCGCCTCCGGGCGGGCAGCCACCGCCGGGCGGGCAGCCACCGCCGGGTGGGCAGCCGCCGCAGCAGCCTGGGCAGCCGGGATATCAGCAGCAGCCGGGTTATTCGGCGCCGCCGGAGTATGAGCCGGTGCCGGACCGGCGGATCGGGGTTGCGGAGGTCGCTGCGGTTCTGGCGCTGATCGCGGCCGTGATCGCGATCTTCCTGGCGATCGACGCTCGCAACCAAGGGAGCAGCGACGAAGACATCGCACGCCAGGTGCAGCAGGAGACCCAGCGCCAGGTGAACGAGATCCGCTCCGAAGCGGGCGGGCAAGTCGAAAGCGCGGACAAGACCGCTCGCAAGGCGGAGAGCAAGGCCGACGCGACCGCGGAAAAGAATCAAGAATCGGTCGCCCGACTCGAATCGCAGGTAGCCGAACTGCGAGGCGAAGTCAGCAGCCTGAAGAGCCAGCAGAACCAGATGCGCGAAAGCCTGCAGCGTCAGAGCGAAGACATCGCCGACATCCGCCGCACCCTGCGCGAACAGGGCTGAGCCGGAAACCGGCTGCGCCAACCAAAAGGGCCCCTTGCGGGGCCCCTTGGTTCCGAAGGACGTACCACCAGGAAGCTCTGCGCCGCTGGCTCGTCGGTCCTAAAGTCTTGGCACTTGCGCTTTGCGAGTGCTACTGAAGAAACACCGCGGCGTCCAGAAAGTTGCTGCTAGATTCATGATCCCGCTGGGGCGCATAGCTCAGTTGGGAGAGCGCCAGCTCGACAAGCTGGAGGTCACAGGTTCGAGCCCTGTTGCGCCCACTGATCACCTGCGGCAGCGCACCTTCGCGATGCGCGCGCTCAGGCTGCGGCCTTCGCCGCGTACGGCCACCCGCAGCCGGCAGGACGTGCGGCCGCCGCGCAGGACGAAGCGGCAGGTGACCTTGTGCCGAGACCGCCGCCCGCAGCCCTTGAAGGCGACCCGGTCGATGTCGCGGTGGTTGCGGACGAACCGTCGTGCCTTGCGCTTCGCGGCGCGGCGGGCGGCCGACTTGCTCACCGGGGGAGGCGGGGGCTTCACAACCGTAGGCGTGCTCGGTCCCGGTCCCGAGCCCGCGCTGGTCGAGCAGGGGCAGGGAAGGTCCTCGCAGGCGATGCCGTCGCTGTCCCCGTCGAGCCGGTGGGGATCGCCGGGGTAGAGGCTTTCCTGGGCTTCGGCCTGATTGGCGAAGTCGGCGCAGTCCAGATCGGCGGCCTGGGCCCCCGCGGGCGCGCAGGCGAAGAGCGCGATCGCGCCCAGCATCGACGGCAGCAGTACCTTCAGGTGTCGCATCGTGTCCTTTCCTCGTCCGATCTTTGTTGCGGAGAAGCTAGGGCACTAGTCAAGAAATCCATTGCATACCGTTGCGTTTATCCCAAACGGAGGACGAAGATGGCCCACCGCCTGCTGCGCGCCGACGACGCCTTTTGGCGCGAGTCGAACCAGATGCGGGTCCCGAACACCGACCTCGCCAAGCAGCTCGAGGCCACCTCGCTGGGCAGCCGCCTGTGGCGGCTCGGGCCGGGGCAAGCATCGACCTGGCACCGGCACCCGCAGCAGGAGGAGCTCTACGTCCTGCTCGAGGGCAGGGGCAGGATCAGGGTCGGGGAGGAGTCGCTGGAGCTGGGCCCGCTCGACACGCTGCTGGTCGAGCCCGAGACGCTGCGCCAGATCTTCAACGACACCGACGAGGAGGCGCTCTGGCTCGTGGTCGGCGCGCCGCCGGAGGCGGCCACGAGCACGCTCGATATGAGCGAGGAGCAGTTGCGGTGGATGTACCCGGACGGGCCGCGCGCCCTGCCGCCCGAGCTCGGCGGCGGCGAGCTCACCCCGCCCGGCTGACGCCGCCGCGAGCTAGGCTCGCCGCCTCGTGATCGCGACCTACGCAGCGGCACTGGCGGTATGCGGCGCCTCGCTGGCGATCGGGCAGGCCGTGATCGCGCTCTGCGGGGCGAGGCGCTGGTCGTGGCTCTCGCCGGCGGTGGGCCTCGCCCTGGTCTGCGCGGTCAGCTGGGCGACCGTGCGCATGCCCGGGCACGGGGCCGTATCCGCGGTCGCGATCCTGGCCCTGGCCGCCGGCTCGGCGTTCTATCTGCGACACCGGGTCGAGCACGGGGGGGAGGCGCTGCGGGCCGGCGCCCCCGTCGCGCTCGCCGCCCTGCTCGCCGCCTCGCTTCCCTTCGCGGTCGAAGGCCATTTCGGCATCCTCGGCACCGGCTTCAACCCGGACATGTCGCAGCACCTGCTGGCCACCGACCGGCTCGCCGAAGGCCACGGCGCCCAACTCCTGCGCGAGGGCTACCCGCTCGGCCCGCACGCCGTCGTCGTCGCCGTGAACAAGGGCCTGGGCATCGGCCTCGTCCAGGGCTTCGGCGGCCTGACGATCGCAGTGGCGATCCTCGCGCCGCTGACCGCGCTCGCGGCATTCCGCGATTTGCCGCCCTGGCGCCGCAGCGCCGCCGCGCTGCTGGTCGGCATCCCGTACCTCGTCGCCTCCTACTACGCCCAGGGCGCCTTCAAGGAGACGATCCAGGCCTTCTTCGTCCTCGCCTTCGTCCTCGCCCTGCGCGAGAGCGGCCGCGACTGGAGCGACCTGCCCCTGCGCTTCGCCCCGGCGGCCCTGGTCGCGGTCGGCTCGATCTACGCCTACAGCTTCCCGAGCCTGGTCTGGCTGGCGCCGATCGCGTTGATCTGGCTCGTCATGCAGCGCCAGCTTCCGTTGCGGCCGCTGCTGCTCGCGCTGGCGGTGTTCGCGATCGGGGCCCTGCCCGAGCTGGGCCGGATGATCGACTTCCAGAGCTTCGAGACCTTCGACCCGAGCGGCCCCGGCCTGGGCAACCTCTTCGGCCAGGTCTCGCCGCTGACGGCGCTCGGCATCTGGCCCTCCGGCGACTTCCGCGTCGCTCCCGGCGACGGCGCGGCGCCCGCGTTCGCTTTCTACCTCGGCGCCGCCTTCGCCGCCGCCCTGCTCGCGCTCGGCGTGCGCCGCGCCTGGCGCAACCATGAGTCAGCCATCCTTGCCAGCCTGGTCTCGGTCGCTGCGGTCTACGCCGCAGCCCGAATCGGCGGCACTGCTTACACCGCCGCAAAGGCCCTGGAGATCGCCGCCCCGCTCCTGACCCTCACGATCCTGCTGCAAGCGGGGCCTCCTTCCGCGGGTGGCGTGGTGGGGGGGTCCGAATCGGGGCGGCGTCCTGTTTTCCGCCCCGCTCAGGACCACGGACAATCACCCAACTCCTCTGGCGAAAAACCCAGCGCGGATTCGGACACCCCATCCGTGACAGGACCCGCGGCCGGGAGCCTTCTCTTCATCCTCGCCGCAGGCGCCTGCTCGCTCCTCGCGCTCGCCAACGCCCCGGTCGGCCCGACGACCTACTCCCCGGCGCTCACCGGCCTGCGCCCGCTGCTCGCCGACGGCTCGACCCTCGTCCTCGCCCCCGACAGGCTGCTCGACGACGAACAGGGACACGCCTACGTCGCCTGGGAGCTGCGCGGCGGGCGGGTCTGCATCGAGGCGGAGGGCGCCGTGGACCGCGCTCTGCCCGCCGGCATCCGCTACGTCGTCACGACCGGCCCGGCGGCGGGCCCGCCGTATCCGCGGCTCGCCTTCCGTGAGCAGGCGGGCCCCTACGTGGTCTGGGAGCGCCGCGGCGTCGCAGGCGGCCCCAGCCCGTGCCCGCTGATCGCCGTGCGCCAGGTTCGCGCGGGCGAGAGATGAAGCCTTTTCCCCACCCCGGTGGGGACAATGCTGCAACATCCGCGCGTGCCGGTGTCCACGTAGCATGAGGGCGATGGAGGCCGCGACCAAAATCACCGTGAAGCTGCCCGACGGCAAGCCGCTGGAGCTGCCCGACGGCTCGACCGGCGCCGACGCCGCCGCGGCGATCGGGCCCGGGCTGGCCAAGGCGGCGCTGGCGATTCGCGTCGATGGCGAGCTGCGCGACCTCGGCGCGGCGCTGCCCGACGGGGCCGAGATCGCGATCCTCACCGACCGCGACCCCGAGGCGCTGGAGCTGATCCGCCACGACGCCGCCCACGTGATGGCCGAGGCGGTGATGGAGCTCTACCCGGGCACCAAGGTCACGATCGGCCCGCCGATCGAAGGGGGCTTCTACTACGACTTCGAGTTCCCGCCCGACGTCAAGGTCAACGAGGACGACCTCGAGCGGATCGAGGCGGCGATGCAGGCGCACATCGAGGCGGGCGAGGCCTTCGAGCGCCGCGACGTCGCCACCGCCGAGGCGATCGAGATCTTCCGTGCCCAGGGCCAGGACTACAAGGTCGAGCTGATCGAGGACCTGATCCGCGACGAAGGCGTCGAGACCGTCTCGCTCTACCGCAACGGCCCCTTCGAGGACCTCTGCCGCGGGCCGCACGGCCCGGGCACCGACCGGATCAAGGCGATCAAGCTGAGCTCGCTCGCCGGCGCCTACTGGCGCGGCGACGAGAGCCGCGCGATGCTGACCCGGATCTACGGCACCGCCTTCTTCTCGAAGAAGGACCTCGGCGCCCACCTCGAGCGGATCGAGCAGGCGAAGGCGCGCGACCACCGTCGCCTCGGCCCCGAGCTGGGCCTCTTCATGCTGCGCAAGGAGGCGCCGGGGATGCCCTTCTGGCTCGCCCACGGCACCACCCTGCTGCGCCTGATCGAGGCCGAGGTGCAGGAGCAGCTGCGCAAGCGCGAGTACGTCGAGATCAAGACGCCGCACCTGATGGACGTCGAGCTCTGGCACCGCTCCGGGCACTGGGACAACTACAAGGACAACATGTACTTCACCGAGTCGAAGGAGCGCCAGTACGCGATCCGGCCGATGAACTGCCCCGGCGCCTGCCTCGTCTTCGGCGCCGACCGCCACTCCTACCGCGAGCTGCCGCTGCGCGTCGCCGAGTTCGGCCAGGTCTCCCGCGCCGAGCGCGAGGGCGTCCTGCACGGCCTGCTGCGGGTCCGCGCGTTCACCCAGGACGACGCCCACATCTACTGCACGCCGGAGCAGATCGTCGGCGAGGTGACCGGCGTCTGCGAGGCGATCGACGAGCTCTACGCGCGCTTCGGCTTCGAGGACGTGCAGATCGAGCTCTCGACCCGGCCGCAGAAGTCGATCGGCACGGCCGAGCAGTGGGAGCAGGCCGAAGCGGCGCTGCACGGCGCGCTCGAGGCGCAGGGCCGCGAGTACACGCTCAACCCCGGCGACGGCGCCTTCTACGGGCCCAAGATCGACTTCCACATCACCGACGCGCTCGGCCGCTCCTGGCAGTGCGGCACCTGCCAGGTCGACTTCTTCATGCCCGAGCGCTTCGACCTCACCTACACCGATCAGAACGACGCGCCGCAGCGGCCGGTGATGATCCACCGCGCCCTGCTCGGCTCGATGGAGCGCTTCGCCGGGATCCTGATCGAGCACTACGGCGGCCGCTTCCCGATCTGGCTGGCGCCGGTGCAGGCGACAGTGCTGCCGATCTCCGACCGCCATGTCGAGTTCGGCGACGAGCTGGCGACGAAACTGCGCGAGCTCGGCGTCCGGGTCGAGGTCGACCGCCGCTCGGAGTCGATCGGCAAGAAGGTCCGCGACGCCGAACTCGCCCGCAACCCCTACATGCTGGTCGCCGGCGACCGCGAGCAGGAAAGCGGCGAGGTCGCCGTGCGCTCGCACGCCGAGGGCGAGCTCGGCGCGATGGGCCTCGAGGCCTTCGCCGACCTCGTCCACCGCGCGGAGCTCGCTTGATCCCTATACTGGCCGCACTTGTTGGCAGGCACGTCAAACCGTTGAAGCGCCACCGGGCCTCTTACTAGTGCCTGTCCCGCGCAGGTTCGACCGCCGTCCGCCGGAGCGCGACTCGACGCGCATCAACGAGCGCATCCGCGTTCCCAAGGTGCGCCTGATCGGCGCCGAGGGGGAGCAGCTCGGCATCGTCGAGATCGCCGAGGCGATGAAACGCGCCCAGGAGGCCGACCTAGACCTGGTCGAGGTCGCGCCCGGCTCGAAGCCGCCGGTCACCCGCCTGCTCGACTACTCGAAGTACAAGTACGAGCAGGAGCAGAAGCAGAAGCAGGCGCGCAAGCACCAGACCCAGGTCAACGTGCGCGAGATCAAGCTGCGGCCGAAGATCGCCGACCACGACTACGAGACCAAGAAGGGCCACGTCGAGCGCTTCCTGCGCCAGCGCAACAAAGTCAAGATCACGATCATGTTCCGCGGTCGTGAGCAGGCCCATCCCGAGCGCGGCCGCGACCTCCTGCAGCGGCTGTTCGAGGACCTCGACGGCCTCGCCGTGATCGAGTCGGCGCCGCTTCAGGAAGGGCGCAACATGAGCATGATGCTGGCGCCCAGCAAAGAGGCGGGCAAGGACGACGAGCCCGACGAGCAGGACGAGGGGTCCGAGAGCAAGGACTAGCCGGGCGCGATCACGTCGGCGATTCGCTCGGCGGCGTGTCCATCCCACAGCGGCGGGGGCTCGGTCTTTTCCGGGCGCGGCGCGGATAGAGCTTGGGGGATCCCGGCGATCGCCGCGGGGTCGAGGCCGAGCAGGGTGTTGGTGCCGGCGCGGATCGTCACCGGGCGCTCGGTGTTGTCGCGCAGGGTGAAGCAGGGGATGCCGAGGTAGGTGGTCTCCTCCTGGATCCCGCCCGAGTCGGTCAGCACCGCGCCGGAGTCGGCGAGCAGCGAGAGGAAGTCGACGTAGCCGAGCGGCTCGCTCAGCAGCAGCCCGGCGTGCTCGGCCGCGACCTCCTCCATCTTCTTGCGGGTGCGCGGGTGGACGGGGAAGACGACCGGCATCTCAGCCGCGAGCTCGGTCAGCCGCCGCACCGTCTCCGGCAGCAGCTCGCCGTCGACGAGCGCGGGGCGGTGCAGGGTGACGAGCGCGTAGGCGCCGGGCTCGAGCCCGAGCCCTGCCGCCGCGCCCGCCGCGCGGAAGCGGTCTTCGAGCGCGACCAGGGTGTCGATCATCGTGTTGCCGACGAAGTGCATGCGCTCGTCCGCGATGCCCTCGGCGCGCAGGTTCTCGATCGCCTCGTCGCTGTGCAGGAAGAGGTACTCGGAGAACTCGTCGGCGACGATCCGGTTGATCTCCTCCGGCATCGTGCGGTCGAAGCTGCGCAGGCCCGACTCGATGTGGGCGACTGGGATCTGCAGCTTGGCCGCGGTCAGCACCGCGGCGAGGGTCGAGTTGACGTCGCCCGGCACCATCACCAGGTCCGGCCGCTCCGCCTCCAGCACCGGCTCCAGCCGCTCCATCGTGCGCGCCGTCTGCACCGCGTGGCTGGCCGAGCCGACCTCGAGCATGTGGTCGGGGGCGGGCACACCGAGCTGCTCGAAGAAGACCTCCGACATCGCCCGGTCGTAGTGCTGGCCGGTGTGGACGATCGTGTGGCGGGAGCCCGGCAGGCGCTCGCGCATCGCGGCGATCACCGGCGCCGTCTTGACGAAGTTGGGCCGCGTTCCGATCACGTAGACGATCCGCATCGAGCGGCAGCGTACCTGCGCTCGCAGGCGTCGCGGTCGCCTGGACGGGCATCTCTGCTTCAATACCGATCCCGATGCCGAAGATGAAAACCCATTCAGGCGCCAAGAAGCGGTTCCGCAAGACCGCCAAGGGCAAGCTGCGCGGGCGGCGCGCCTACTCGAGCCACATCCTCGAGAAAAAGTCGCCGAAGCGCAAGCGCCAGATGGCGCGGCCCGTGGAGATCGCCAAGCCGGACGAAAAGCGGGTCCGGGCCCTGCTCGGAGGCGGCAAGTGAGCCGCGTCAAGCGCTCAGTCAACGCCCGCAAGAAGCGGCGCAAGGTGCTGAAGGAAGCAAAGGGCTACTTCGGCCGCAAGCATTCCTCCTACCGCTTCGCGAAAGAGCAGGTGCAGCGCTCGGGGGCCTACGCCTACCGCGACCGCCGCAACCGCAAGCGCGAGTTCCGCAAACTCTGGATCACGCGGATCAACGCCGCCGCGCGGCTCGAGGGGATGAGCTACTCGCAGCTGATTCACGGCCTCGACAAGGCCGGGGTCGAGGTCAACCGCAAGATGCTCGCCGAGATCGCGGTCTCCGACCGCGAGGCCTTCCGCCGATTTGTCGAGCTTGCCCGGGAGGGTGCGGCCGCCTAGCCGCAACCCACAGTTCCACTTCCCGGGCGGGCCGTCTTACGGCCCGCTTTTTTGTTCCCACAGGTACGCAGCGCCCAGGAGAAGATTCAACCGGAAAGAACTGAAGACGGATGATTTCCAGCCCCCACAACGAGAAGCTGAAGCTGGTGCGCAAGCTGCGCGAGCGCAAGCAGCGCGAGCGCGAGGGCCTGTTCGCGACCGAGGGCGAGGACCTGGTCGAGGCCGGCCTCGCCGCCGGCGCCGAGCCCCGCTTCCTGCTCAGCGCCGCCGGCAGCGGGCTCGGCGGCGAGGAGGTCGAGCCGGAGCTGCTGGCCGAGGCCTCGGCGCTCGGCTCGGGCACGCGGGCGATCGCGGTCTGGGAGCGCGCCTGGGCGAGCGAGCCGGGCCCCACCTGCGTCTACCTGCACGCGGTCGCCGACCCCGGCAACGTCGGCGCGATCGTGCGCAGCGTGCACGCGCTGCGCGGCGGCGCCCTCGTGCTCGGCCCCGATTGCGCCGACCCGTTCGGGCCGAAGGCCGTGCGGGCGAGCATGGGCTCGATCTTCGCTCAGCCGCTGCTGCGCGCCGGGATCGAGGCGACGCCGCAGCCGCGTGCCGCCCTGGTCGCCCACGGCGGCGAGCCGCTGGAGGCGATCGGCGCGGTCGCCACGCTCTGCCTCGGCGCCGAGCGCGACGGGCTGCCGGCCGAGGTCGCCGCGCAGTGCGACGTCGAGGCGACGATCGCGCTGCGCCCCGGCGCGGCCGAGTCGCTCAACGTCGCCGCTGCGGCTGCGATCGCCTGCGAGCGGCTATCGTCGCCCGCCATGCCGGAGGTCGTCGACGATGCTTGAGCGGATCGAGAAGATCGAGGCGGAGGCGAGCGCGGCGATCGGGTCCGCCGCCGGCACCGCCGAGCTCGAGCAGCTGCGGGTCCACCACCTCGGTCGCAAGGCCGAGCTGACCTCGATCCTGCGCGGGATCGCCGAGCTGCCGGGCGAGGAACGCGGCGCCGTCGGCGGCGCCGCCAACCGCGCCCGCAAGGCCCTGGAGGAGCTGCTCGAGCGCCGCGCGGCCGAGCTCGACGCGGCCGAGCTGGAGCAGCGCCTGGCCGGCGACACGGTCGACGTCACCCTGCCGGGGGCGCCGGCGCGGCCGGCCGGCCACCTGCACCTGATCACCCGCACGACGCGCCAGATCGAGGACGTGATGATCGGGCTCGGCTACCGCGTGGTCGAGGGGCCCGAGGTCGAGCACGACTACTACAACTTCACCGCGCTCAACCACCCACCGGGGCACCCGGCGCGGATGCTGCAGGACACCTTCTACGTCCAGTCCCACCCCGAGGTGCTGCTGCGCACCCACACCTCGCCGGTCCAGATCCGCGCGATGGAGACCCAGCAGCCGCCGATCTTCGTGATCGTCCCCGGCAAGGTCTACCGGCGCGACTCCGACGCCACCCACAGCCCGATGTTCCACCAGGTCGAGGGCCTGGCGATCGGCGAGGGGATCACGCTCGCCGACCTGCAGGGCACGCTGGAGGAGATGCTGCGGGCGATCTTCGGCCCCGGCCGCGAGGCGCGCATGCGGCCGCACTTCTTCCCCTTCACCGAGCCCAGCGTCGAGTTCGACGTCTCCTGCTTCCAGTGCGAGGGCGGCGGCGAGCTGGCCGGGGGCGAGCGCTGCAACCTCTGCAAGGGCCAGGGCTGGATCGAGGTCGGCGGCGCCGGCATGGTCGACCCGAACGTGCTCGGCTTCGTCGCCGGCAACGGCTACGACCCCGAGCGCGTGCAGGGCTTCGCCTTCGGCATGGGCGTCGAGCGGATCGCGATGCTGCGCCACGCGGTGCCGGACCTGCGCCGCTTCTTCGACAACGACGTGCGCATGCTGGAGCAGTTCTCATGAGGGTGCCGTACTCGTGGCTGCGCGCCTACTGCGACCCCGGAATGGAGCCGCGGGCGCTGGCCGAGCGGCTGGCGATGACCGGCACCGAGGTCGAGCGGGTCGGCGTCGCCGGCCCGCCCAGGCCCGACGGCTTTGTCGTCGGCAAGGTGCTGGCGCGCGAGAAGCACCCCGACGCCGACCGGCTCAGCGTCTGCAGCGTCGATGTCGGCGCGGGCGAGCCGAGCACGATCGTCTGCGGGGCGCCCAACGTCGACGCCGGCCAGACCGTCGCCGTCGCCCAGCCGGGGGCGACGATGCCCGACGGGACGAAGCTGCGCAAGGCGAAGCTGCGCGGGGTCGAGTCGCACGGGATGATCCTCTCCGCCGCCGAGCTCGAGGTCGCCGAGGACTCGGACGGGATCATGGTGCTCGACGAAGGGCCGGCGCCGGGCACGCCGCTGGCCGAGCTGCTGCCGGTCGCCGAGCCGGTGCTCGAGCTGGAGGTGACGCCGAACCGACCCGACTGCCTCGGCGTCTACGGCGTCGCCCGCGAGGTGCACGCGATCAGCGCCGCGCCGCTCGCGGCCGAGCCCTGGGCCGAGGACGCCCCGGCGGAGGGCGAGGGCGCGGTCGGCGACCACGCCTCGGTCGCGGTCGAGGTGCCCGAGCTCTGCCCGCGCTTCACCGCGCGCGTCTTCACCGACGTGACAATCGCGCCCTCGCCGGTCTGGCTGCAGGCGCGGCTCAGCGCCGCCGGACAGCGGCCGATCAACAACGTCGTCGACATCACCAACTACGTGATGCTGCTGACCGCGCAGCCGCTGCACGCCTTCGACCTCGACCGGGTCCCGGACGGGGCGCTGACGGTCCGCGCCGCGAGCGAGGGCGAGAAGATGACGACCCTGGACGAGGTCGAGCGCAGCTTCGACGCCGAGACGGTGCTGGTCTGCGACCGCAACGGCCCCTCGGGGATCGCCGGGATCATGGGCGGCCAGAGCTCCGAGGTCTCCGACTCGACCAGCCGCGTGCTGCTCGAGGTCGCCAACTGGGACGGGACCAACATCCTGCGCACCTCGCGCCTGCTTAGCCTGCGCTCCGAGGCCTCCTCGCGCTTCGAGAAAGGGCTGCACCCGGCGCTCTGCATGCGGGCCCAGCGGATCGCCTCGCGCCTCATGGTCGAGCTCTGCGGGGCGAAGCTGGTGCCGGGGACGATCGACGTCGCCGCGGAGCAGCCGCCGGCGCCGCGGCTCGGCCTGCGCGGCGAGCGGGTCGAGGGCCTGCTCGGGATGCCGATCGCGCCGGCCGATCAGAGCGCCTACCTGGAGCGGCTCGGCTTCGGGGTCGAGGTCGACGGCGACGACCTCACCGTCACGGTCCCGCCCGATCGCCACTTCGACGTCACCCGCGAGGTCGACCTGATCGAGGAGGTCGCGCGCGTGCACGGGCTCGACGAGCACCTGCCCTCGACCCTGCCCGGCTCGGCCGGCCAGGCGGGCGGCCTGCGCCGCGACCAGCGCCTGCGCCGCCGCGCCGAGGACGCCCTGCGCGACCTCGGCTTCGACGAGATCGTCGGCTGGAGCTTCACCGACCCGGGCGAGGCCGGCCGGTTGCGGATCCCCGCGGACGACCCGCGCGCCGACGCGGTCGCGATCTCCAACCCGCTCTCCGAGGACCAGTCGGTGATGCGCACGACGCTGCTCGGCTCGCTGCTCGCCGCCGCCCAACGCAACCTAGCCCGCGACGCCGACCACGTCGCTCTCTTCGAGTCCGGCCGCATCTACCTCGAGGGCGAGGGCGTGTTCGCCGGCGAGCGGCCTGCGCCCCTCGCCGAGCCGCAACGGCTCGGGGCGCTCGCGGTGGGGTCGCTGACGCCTCAGTCTTGGCGGGACGGGGGGGAGGCGGCCGACTTCTTCGCGCTCAAGGGCGTGCTCGAAGGCCTCGCGGCGCGGCTCGACGCGCCACTCTCCTTCGAGCCCGCAAGCGAGCCCTTCCTGCATCCGGGGCGCGCCGCCCGGGTGCTTGCCGGCGACGTCGAGGCAGGCTGGATCGGCGAGCTGCACCCGCTCGTCTGTCGCGAGTGGGACCTCGACGCCGGGGTCGGCTTCGAGCTCGGCCTGGCGCTGCTGCTCGACGCGGCCGGGGCCGGCGAGGAGGCCTTCGAGGACGTGACGACCTTCCCTTCGGTGCGCCAGGACCTCGCCGTCGTCGTCCCCCGGGACGTGTCCTCAGCGCAGGTGCGCGAGGCGGTCCTCGCTGGCGGCGGCGAGCTGCTGCGCGCGGCCGAGGTCTTCGACCTGTTCGAAGGCGAGCAGCTCGGCGAGGGGCGCAAGAGCCTCGCCCTGCGGCTCGAGTTCCGCGCCGCCGACCGCACCCTCACCGACGAGGAGGTCGCCGCGCAGCGCGACTCGATCGTCGCCGAGCTCGAGCAGATAGGAGGATCCCCCCGTGAGTGAGCAGGCAAGAGTCCTCGTCGCCGGCGCCTCCGGCTTCACCGGCGCGCTGGCCGCCCAGATCGTCGACAGGCACCCGCGGATGGAGCTGGCCGCGGTCACCTCGCGCGCCGACGCCGGGACCCGGCTCGACCGGCTCTACCCGCGCTACCGGGTGGCGCTCGAGCTGACCGAGCTCGATATCGAGGCGCTCGACGGCATCGACGCGGCGATCGTCGCCTACCCGCACGGGGCGGCGGCGCCGACCGTCGCGGCGCTGCGCGAGCGCGGCATCGTCGTCGCCGACCTCTCGGCCGACTTCCGCCTGCGCGACAGCGGGACCTACGAGCGCTGGTACGGCGAGCACGGCGCGCCGCAGCTGTTCGGCGGCGCCGTCTACGGCCTCGCCGAGCTCTACCGCGAGCAGCTGCGCGAGGCGAAGCTGGCTGCGATCCCGGGCTGCTACCCGACCGCGAGCGTGTTGGCGCTGGCGCCGCTGGCCGAGCGCGGCCTGCTGCGCGACGTCGTGATCGACGCCAAGCAGGGCGTCTCCGGGGCCGGGCGCGGCGGCGGCGACGCGATGCACTACGTCTCGATGGACGAGAACGCCTTCGCCTACAAGACCGAGGGGCACCGCCACCGGCCCGAGATCGAACAGGAGCTGGCGGCGCTCGGCGCCGCCACGCCGGTCACCTTCGTGCCGCACCTGCTGCCGCTCGACCAGGGCGAGCTGACCAGCTGCTACGTGCAGCTCAGCGAGCCGATCGGCAAGGACGAGCTGCAGGCGCTCTACGCGGAGCGCTACACGGCGGAGCCCTTCGTCCACGCAGTCGAGCGCCCGCCCGGCCTGCGCGACGTGCGCGACTCAAATGAGTGCCACGTCTACGTCACGGTCGAGGAGCGCGGACGCGTGCTCGCCTTCTCGGCGATCGACAACCTCTGGAAGGGCGCGTCCGGCCAGGCGGTCCAGTGCCTCAACCTGATGCTCGGCTTCGAGGAGACGGAGGGGCTGACGTGAGCGACGCCTTCTTCAAGTCGCGCTGGGTGCAGCCGCCGGACGGGGTCGAGCAGCTCGACCCGTCCGGGCTGGCGCCCGGCTTCCGGGCCGGGGCGGCGCACTGCGGGCTCAAGGGCGGCGGCAAGACCGACATCGGCCTGCTCGTCTGCGACGCCCCGGCCGTGTCCTCGTCGCTGCTGCTCACCCGCAACGCCTCGGCCGCGGCGCCGATCCGGGTCTGCCGCCAGCGGGTCGACGGCGCCGGCGTGCGCGCCGCGGTCGTCAACGCCGGCAACGCCAACGCCGAGACCGGCGAGCAGGGGATGGCAGACGCCTGGGCGATGTGCGAGCGGGCGGGCGCCGAGACTGGCCTCGAGCCCTCGCTCGTCGCCGTCGCCGAGACCGGCGTGATCGGCGTGCCGCTGCCGATCGAGGCGGTGCTACCCGGGATCGGCGAGGCCGCGGCCTCGCTCTCCGCCGACGGCGGCGGCGCCTTCTCGGAGGCGATCGTGACCACCGACCGCTGGCCCAAGCGCTGCACGGTGAAGGCCGGCGGCGTCACCCTCTCCGCGCAGGCGAAGGGCGCCGGGATGATGCAGCCCGACTTCGCGACGATGCTCTGCTTCGTCCAGACCGACGCCGTCGTCGAGGACCCCGACGCGGCCCTGCGCGCCGCCGTCGCCTCCTCCTTCGAGCGGGTCACGGTCGACGGCCAGATGAGCACCAACGACACCGTGCTGTTGCAGGCGACCGGCGAAGCGGGGGCGCCGCTGCCGCCCGGGCTGCTCGACGCGGTCCTGCTGCAGCTCGCGATCGAGATCGTCGCCGACGGCGAGGGCGCCGTCCGCGTCGGCCGCGCCCAGGTCGACGGCGCCGCCTCGGCCGCGGAGGCGGAGCGGGTCGCGCGCGCGATCGCCAACTCGCCGCTGGTCAAGACCGCGCTCTTCGGCCGCGACCCGAACTGGGGCCGGATCGCCCAGGCGGCGGGCCAGGCGCTCGCCGGCGAGGACCTGGAAGAGATCGGCAGCGACTCGATCGACGCCGCCGAGCTGGCCGAGGACCTGGCCGAGGCCGAGATCGGCCTGCGGCTCGACCGCGGCGAGCACGCGGCCCACGTCTACTTCTCAGATTTGGGCTACGAGTACATACGGATCAATGCCGAGTACACGACCTGAGAGGAAGCCGATGACCGCCAACGTCGACACCCTGCTGGAGGCGCTCCCCTACATCCGGGAGTTCCACGGCCGCACCGTGGTGATCAAGTACGGCGGCGCCGCGATGCGCGACGAGGCGCTGCGCGAGGGCTTCGCCACCGACGTCGTCCTGCTCAAGTACGTCGGCCTCAACCCGGTGATCGTTCACGGCGGCGGCCCCGAGATAACCCGCTACATGGAGCGGCTCGGGCTCGAGGTGCGCTTCCACGAGGGCCTGCGCGTCTCCGACGAGGAGACGGTCGAGGTCGCGCGCATGGTCCTGGTCGGCAAAGTCAACGCCGACATCGTGCAGCGGCTCAACCGCCACGGCCAGCCGGCGGTCGGGCTCTCGGGCCAGGACGGGACCCTGTTCGAGGTCGCGCCCGTGCCCAATGCCGAGCAGGTCGGCTTCGTCGGCTCGGTCGAGCGGGTCGACGTCGACGTGCTCAACCACATCGCCGAGGACTACATCCCCGTCGTCGCCTCGTCGGCCTCCGACCGCGAGGGCCACGCCTACAACGTCAACGCCGACGAGGCGGCGGGCAAGGTGGCCGCGGCTCTGGGCGCTCACAAGGCGATCTTCCTCACCGACGTCGTCGGTTGGCTCGGCGATCCCGAGGACGAGGGCTCGCTGATCTCGCGCGCCGCCGTCGGCGATGTCGAGGCGCAGCTGGACGGCATCAAGGGCGGCATGCGGCCGAAGCTCGCCGCCTGCGTCGAGGCGATCCGCGGCGGCGCCCAGTCGGCGCACATCATCGACGGGCGCAAGCCGCACAGCCTCCTGCTCGAGCTCTTCACCGACGCCGGGATCGGGACGATGGTGACCTCGTGATCGCGGAGCGACCAAGCGTGCATCTCTGGTTCTTCGCGCCGGGAGCGGAGCGGGAACAATGATGATGAAGCTGGACGAGCTGCAGGCGCTCGAGCGCCGCTACCTGATGCAGACCTACCGCCGCGCGCCGGTCGAGTTCGTGCGCGGCGAGGGCGCCCGGCTCTGGGACTCCGAGGGCAGCGAGTACCTCGACTTCCTCGCCGGGATCTCGGTCTGCTCGGTCGGCCACTGCAACCCCGCCGTGGTCGAGGCGGTGCGCGAGCAGGCCGGCAGGCTGATGCACGTCTCCAACCTCTTCTACACCGAGCCGATGGTGCGCCTCGCCGAGCGGCTCTCGCGGTCGAGCCTGGGCGGCCGCGTCTTCCTCACCAACTCGGGCACCGAGGCGAATGAGTGCGCGATCAAGATCGCCCGCAAGAAAGCCCACCTCCGCGGGGTCGAGAACCCCGAGATCGTCAGCTTCGATCGCGACTTCCACGGCCGCACCTACGGCGCCCTCGCGGCGACGCCGAAGCTGGCCGAGAACGTGGCGCTGGGCCCGATGCTGCCCGGCTTCCACGGGGTTCCCTTCGACAATCCGGGGGCGCTGCGCGACGCCGTCTACGAGCAGACCGCCGCGGTCCTGATCGAGCCGATCCAGGGCGAGTCCGGTGTCTACCCGCTGAGCGACGAAACGCTGCTCGCGGCGCGCCAGGCCTGCGACGAAACCGGGGCGCTGCTGATCTTCGACGAGATCCAGACCGGCGTCGGCCGCACCGGCTCGCTCTGGGCCTACGAGCAGACCCCCGTCCGGCCCGACCTGCTGACCAGCGCCAAGGCGCTCGGCGGCGGCCTGCCGATCGGCGCCTGTGTCGCCGCCGAGGAGCTGAACGAGGTGCTCGAGGCCGGCGACCACGGCTCGACCTTCGCCGGCAACGCGGTCGCCGCCGCGGCCGCGCTTGCCGTCCTCGAGATCGTCGACGACCCGGCGCTGTTGCGCCGGGTGCGCGAGCGCGGCACGGCGATGCGCGGGGCGCTGCTGGCGCTCGACGGCGTCGCCGAGGTGCGCGGGCGCGGCCTGATGCTGGGCGTCGGGCTAGCCGCGGGCCTCGACGCTGCGGCGATCGCCGCCGACCTGCTCGAGCGCGGCCTGATCGTCAACGTGCCCGAGCCGGGGACGCTGCGCCTGCTGCCGCCGCTGACGGTCGATTCGGCCCAGGCCGACCGGGCTGTTGCCCTGATCGGCGAATCGCTCCTAAGCTATTCGCCCGCATGAGCCTGAAGAAGCGGTCCCGAGACAAGCAACCGCCGGCCTCGGCAGCCGAGGCGGCCCAGCGACTGGCGACGATCGTCGACGCCGCCGAGCGCGCTGCGGCGAGCGTGATCGACGACGCCGAGCAGCAGGCGCAGCGGCAGATCGAGCAGGCTGAAGAGCGCGCCGACCGGGTCGTCGCCGAACGGCTGCGCGAGCTCGCCGACGAGCTCGATCCCGGCCGCGAGGGCGAGCGCCGTGTCTCTCACCTGAAGCCGGTCGAGCCGGTCGAGCCCGCGCCGGACACGGCGGCCCGCTCGGGCTCCGCCGGAGCGCGCCTGCTGGCGACCCAGATGGCGGTCTCCGGCGCCGATCGCGAGGAGATCGAAGCGCGGCTCCGCGACGGCTTCGAGATCGACGACACGAGCGAGATCCTCGATGCGATCCTCGGCCCCGAGGGGGATGACTGATGCACGACGACCCGACCCGCGTGATGGGACAGCCGGAGGAGCCGGGCCCGCCCGGCGGCGGCCGGCCGCACGGCAACATGCGCCTGCTGGTCGCCGGCCTGATCGCGGTGATCGTCGGGCTCGTGATCGCGATCGTCGTGATCGCCGGCGGCGGCGACGGCGACAGCAGCGAGACCTCTTCGGCGACGACCCTGCCGACGACCGCGGAAACGACGGCCGAGACGACGCAGGGGGCCGAAACGGGCGAAACGACCTCCGGCGAGCCCTCGGGCGGCGCCGAAGCTCCCCGCGAAGAACCCTCGACGCCCTCCGCCGAACCGGAAGCCGAAGAACCGGAAGCGACGCCGGAAGCCGAAGAAGACGGCAGCAGCGGCGGGATCCCCGCCGAATGAGCGAGCCGGCGCCGGAGCAGGTCCGCACCGCGGGCTACGAGGCCGATCCCGCCGAGGTGCAGCGGGTGCTGCTGCTCTACTCGGGCGGCCTCGACACCAGCGTGATGCTGAAGTGGATCCAGGACTACTACGGGGCCGAGGTCGTCTGCCTCACGGTCAACCTCGGCCAGCCGGGCGAGGACTACGCCGTGATCGAGGACAAGGCGAAGCGGCTGGGCGCACTCGAGTGCCACGTGGTCGACGCCCGCGAGCGCTTCGCCGCCGACTTCGTCGCCCCCGCGATCAGGGCCAACGCGCTCTACGGCGGCGGCTACCCACTCTTCACCGCGCTCGGCCGGCCGCTGATCGCCGAGCTCGCGGTCGAGTACGCGCGCAGCAGCGGCTGCGACACGATCGCCCACGGCTGCACCGGCAAGGGCAACGACCAGGTGCGGATCGAGGCGACGGTGGCGACCCTGGCGCCGGAGCTGAAAACGATCGCGCCGGTGCGCTCCTGGCAGATGGGGCGCGAGGAGGAGATCGCCTACGCCCGCGAGCACGGCATCCCGGTCAAGGGCGGGGCCGAGGCGACGCCGTACTCGATCGACGACAACCTCTGGGGGCGCTCCTCGGAGGGCAACTGGATCGAGGACCTCAGCCACGCGCCCGAGGACGACGTCTTCCAGCTGGTCACCCGCCCCGAGCTGGCGCCCGAGCAGGCGGAGACGGTCGAGGTCGAGTTCGAGCGCGGCCTGCCGGTGGGGCTGAACGGCGAGCGGCTCGGCCTGGTCGATCTGCTCGAACGGACGGCCGAGATCGGCTGCCGCCACGGGGTCGGGATCGTCGACCACATCGAGGACCGCATCGTCGGGCTCAAGGTGCGCGACATCTACGAGGTCCCGGCGGCGGCGATCCTGCTGCCGGCCCATCAGGAGCTGGAGAAGCTGGTCGGCACGATCCACCAGAACCAGTTCAAGCCGGGGCTCGATCAGAAGTGGGGCTACCTGGCTTACGCGGGGCTCTGGTGGGAGCCGCTGCGCTCCGACCTCGATGCATACATGGATGCAGTCAACGCCCAGGTCACCGGGACGATCGGGTTGCGCCTGTACAAAGGGAGCGTGCGAGTCGTGACCCGCTCATCCCCCAATGCCGTCTACGACGCCGACCTGGCCTCGTTCGCCGAGTCCGGCGGCCTCTTCTCGCAGACCGCGTCGCCGGGCTTCATCGAGCTCTGGTCGCTGCAGTCGCGGATGGCGCATAGAATCCGCCACCGCGGGGAAGAGGAGGGGGCATGATCTATCGCGCGATCGGCAAGGCGGCGGTCAGGTTCAGCGTTCTCTTCATTCGACAGCGCTACGGCCGTCAGCTCCAGATCGGCGCCGGGCTCGCCGCGGTGGCGGTCGGCATCGCCGTCTACTGGGCGAACCGCGACGTTCCCGAGGGCTGAGGTGGCGCCATGCGCCGGAAGCCCGCAGTTGCGCTGCTTGTCCTAGCCCTGTTAACGGTCGGCTCGGCCCACGCCGCCGAGCTCGACGAGCTGCGCGGCAAGGTCGCCGGGGCGCAGGACGAAGCGGCGGCGCTGGGCGCCGAGATTCGCGGCCTGCAGGAAGAGGTCGCCACGGCCGAAGCCGAAGCTGCCGACGCGTCGGCGCGCGAGCGCCGGCTCAGCGACCTGCTCGCGCACGGTCGCGAGCGTGCCGCGCGGCTGCAGGGCGAGGTCGAGCGCACCGAGGCCCAGCTCGCCGCTGAGCGCCGCCGCCTGCGCCGCGCCCGGGGCGCCCTGGCGCAGCGCCTTGTCGCGATCTACGAGAGCGGCTCGCCCAGCACCGCGAGCGTGATCCTCGCCTCCGGCGACTTCGACGAGCTGGCGACGCGCTCCGAATACCTGCGCCGGATCGAGGACTCCGACAGCGAGCTCGCGGCGCGGGTCGAGCAGGTGCGCAACCGGGTGCGCCACGAGCTGAAGCTGGTCGCCGAGCTGAAGAAGCGGGTCGACGCCTACAACGAGCGCCTCGCCGCGGCCCGCGACGAAATCGCCGCGGTGCGTGCCCGCGCCCAGGAAGCGGCGGGCCGGCTCGACTCGCTCTCGGCGACCCGCTCGGCGGCGCTGGCGAAGCTGAAAGCGCGGATCGAGCAGTGGGTGGGCGAGATCGAGGCGGCGGAAGCCGCCAGCCGCGCCGAGGCCGAAGAGACCGTCGGCCGCTGGCTCGGCGGCCCCTACTCGATCCCGACCTACATCGTGATGTGCGAGTCCGGCGGCAACTACGGCGCGCTCAACCCCAGCAGCGGCGCCGGTGGCGCCTACCAGATCCTGCCCTCGACCTGGGATCTCTACGACGGCCAGGGCGCCCCGCACACGGCGCCGAAGGCCGAACAGGACCGGATCGCAGCCGAGATCTGGGCCGACTCGGGCGGCAGCGCCTGGGTCTGCGCCTGAACGCGCGCCTTTCACGTGCAACCTGAGCGAAACATTTTGCATTCTGCGCGCCACACGCGCGTCGCGACCGCCTAACGTGGCATCATGCAGACATTAGAACGCGTCACGACGGAGGACGGCATGGTGGATCTCGAGAACAAGATCGACGCGCTTGGCGCTGAGATGCGCGAAGGCTTCGGGCAGGTGCAGGCTGAATTCAAGGCAGTGCGCTCCGAGATAAAGGAGGAGTCCCAGGCACTGCGTGCTGAGATGAAGGAAGAGTCCCAGGCACTGCGTGCTGAGATGAAAGAAGAATCTCAGGCGCTGCGTGCTGAGATGAAAGAAGAATCTCAGGCGCTGCGGGGAGAAGTGCGAGGCGAGTTCGAAGGCTTTCGCACCGAGGTCAATTCTCGCTTCATTTCCCTGGGACGCTCGGTGACGCTGATCTGGGCCTCCGTGACCTGCAGCTTGTTCGCGTTCGTCGGCACGCTGGTCGGGATGAATCTCTGACCGGGGCAGGGGAGGGGTGGCGTCCGTCGAAGCGGGTCCCCATGTTCGTGCGCAAGAAGCGAGGCTCGGCCGCGCGCCGCAAACCGAAAGCCAAGTCGAAAGCCAAAGGCGGCTCGCGCTTCCCGCGGCCGCGCCTGCCGGAGGGGCTGCAGCAGCGCCATCTCGACCTGATCGGGCTGCTGCTGATCGCCGCTGGCGTCTACCTCTGCTTCGTCCTCTTCTTCAGCTGGGACGGGGGCAAGGTCGGCTACGGCCTCGAGACCGGGCTCGAGTACCTCTTCGGCGCCGTCGGCGCGCGCATCGCCACCGTGCTGATGCTGGCGGTCGGCGCGATGCTGGTCACCGGGACCTCGATCTCGACCGTCTTCCGCGGCATCGGCCGCGGCGTCGGCCACACCTTCGCCGGCGGCCGCGGCGCCGCCCAGACGGCGATCCGCCACCGTGAGGAGCGGCGCAGCGAGCGCGCCTCCGCGCTCGACACTCAGGTCGGCGCGACCGACGTGATGAGCGACTACCCGGAGAACGACGACTTCGAGCCGACCGTGGCTATCGCCACCGACGACTATGAGGGTTTGGCTTCCGACGGTCCCTTTCCCGACGCCCCCGGACGCGAAGCGGAGGAGGCGGCGGCTGATTCCGAAACTCAGCCCTCGTCCGACTCCGATCACGATCTGATTTCCTCGGAGGCGGACGAGGGCCATGGTGTGACGGCCGAGATCCATACCGAGGAGGGGCTCGGCGTTGGCACCGAGTCGGAGTCAAAACAGGCCGCGCTGACGCCGATGGGCAGCAAGCGTGGCGTGACCGAATCCGAGCAGATCTCCTACCGCCCGCCGCCGGCCAAGTCGCTGGAAAAAGGCAAAGGCGACAAGGGCCCCGACCCGCGCGACCACGAAGCGATCGGCCGCAAGCTGGTCGAGACGCTCGGCCACTTCGGGGTCGAGGCCAAGATCGTCGGCATCGTCAGCGGCCCGCACGTCTCGCGCTTCGAGCTGCGCCTCGCGCCCGGCACCAAGGTGAAGAAAGTCACCGAGCTCTCCAACGACCTCGCCTACGCGCTCGCCTCGACCGACATCCGCATCCTCGCGCCGATCCCCGGCAAGCAGGCGGTCGGGGTCGAGGTGCCCAACACCCGCCGCCGCCTGGTCCGGCTCGGCGACATCTACGCCGGCCGGCCGGAGAAGGCCTCGCCGCTCGTCGCCTGGCTCGGCAAGGGAATCGACGGCAAGCCGGTCTGGACCGACCTGGCGAAGATGCCGCACGTGCTCGTCGCCGGCACCACCGGCTCGGGCAAGTCCGGCTGCGTCAACGCGATCCTCTCCTCGATCCTGATGCACGCCTCGCCCAACGACGTGCGCCTGGTCCTGGTCGACCCCAAGCAGGTCGAGCTCAACCACTACGAGAACGTCCCGCACCTGCTGACGCCGGTCGTCACCTCGCCGCGGCTCGCGGCCAACGTGCTGGCGAACCTGATCGGCGAGATGGAGAGCCGCTACGGGATCATGGGCGAAGCCCGCTGCCGCAACCTCGACGAGCTCAACCGCGCCCGGGCCAAGGCCGGCGAGGCGCCGCTGCCGCACATCCTCTGCGTGATCGACGAGCTCGCGGACCTGATGATGGTCTCGCCGGCCGAGGTCGAGGACTCGATCATCCGCCTCGCGCAGAAGTCGCGGGCGACCGGCATCCACCTGGTGCTCGCGACCCAGCGCCCCTCGACCGACATCATCACCGGCACGATCAAGGTCAACATCCCGGCTCGGATCGCCTTCGCCGTCTCCTCGCAGACCGACTCGCGGGTGATCCTCGACCAGGGCGGCGCCGAGGCGCTGCTCGGCCAGGGCGACATGCTCTTCCGCGGCGCCGGCACCTCGAAGATGGCCCGCGTCCAGGGCGCCTTCGTCACCGAGGAGGAGATCGCCCGGGTCACCAAGCACTGGGCGAAGCAGGGCGAACCGGAATTCGAGCAGGAGCTGCTTGAGGCGCACGAGGACACCGGCGGCGAGGCCGGCGACGACGACTTCGACCCCGACGCCGACGACCTGCTCGACGAGGCGATCCGCACGGTCGTGCAGACCGAAACCGCGTCTGTCTCGATGATCCAGCGCCGCCTGCGGGTCGGCTACACCCGCGCCGGGCGCCTGATCGACATGCTCGAGCGCCGCGGCGTGATCTCCGGCTACGAGGGCTCCAAGCCCCGCCAGGTGCTGATCACCGAGGCCGATCTGTCGCGCGTGCTGAGCGGCGGCGGCGCGGCTGAGCCGGTCGGCGTCGAGTCCGACGATCCCGGCTAGACAGCGCTCGTGCGCGCCCGGCGGGCGCAACAGACACAATGACGGGGTGGACAACGGCATCGGACCCACCCTGCGCGAGGCGCGAAATCGTCGCAAACTCGAGCTTTCCACGGTTGAAGCGGCGATCAAGATCCGCGTCCGCTACCTGCAGGCGATCGAGAACGAGGAGTGGGACGCCCTGCCGGGCGGCGCCTACACCCGCGGCTTCATCCGCACCTACGCCTCCTACCTCGGCCTCGACGGCGACCGGCTCGCCGAGGACTACCGCCGCGCGAGCGAGCCGAGCGGGGGAGAGCGGGTGCCGAAGCGGGTCGAGCCGGTGCCGACCGGAGCGCGCAGGCCGCGCTCGCGGCTCTCGGGCCGGCTGCTGGTGGTCGCGGTCTTCGCCCTGCTCGTCGCCGTGCTGATCGGGATCGGCCTGGCCGGCGGCGACGGTGACGACGAAGGCTCGACCGGCGGGGCGCCGGTCAGTCGTACCGAAGGCGGGGAAGCCCGCCGGCAAATGCCCGCGAAGTCCGCGCCGGCCGGATCGGCGAAGGTCGCGCTCGAGTTGACCGCGACCGCCGAAGTCTGGGTCTGCCTGCTCGACGCCGCCGAGCAGCCGCTGGTCGAGGGCCAGGTCCTGGCCGAAGGCGAAAGCGCCGGCCCGTTCCGGTCGAAGGGCTACAGCCTGGCCCTGGGCAACGGATCGGTCGAGATGACCGTCGACGGCGAGCCCGCTGCGATCGAAGAAAGCTCCAGCCCGGTCGGGTACGAGGTCGGCGCCGGCGGCGAGCTGACGGCGCTCGAAGAAGGCGAAAGGCCGAGCTGCGAATGACATACACCGCCGCCTCCTCTGCTCCCGCGAATGCCTGAAGAATCAGATATGGACAGGGATTCGCTCCCGCGTCCGGGGGCGGCGGGGCCGGTCCGCGCCGGGATCGTCGTGACCGGCACCGAGGTGATCACCGGTCGCATCGTCGATCGCAACGGGCCGTGGATCTCCGAACGGCTGTCCGAGCTCGGCGTCGAGGTCGCCCACATCCTCGTCGTCGCCGACCGCCCCGCGGACCTCGAGGCGGCGCTGCGCTTCATGGTCGCCGAGGGCATGGACCTGATCGTCAGCTCCGGCGGCCTCGGCCCGACCGCGGACGACCTCACGGCCGAGATCGTCGGCCGCTTCGCCGGGCGCGAGCTGATCCTCGACGAGGAGATGGAGGAGAAGATCGCCGCGATCCTGCGCGGCTTCGCCCGCCGCTTCAAATTCGACGAAGAGGCGGTGATGGCCGCCAACCGCAAGCAGGCGATGATCCCCGAGGGCTCGCTTGCGCTCGACCCGGTCGGCACCGCGCCGGGGCTGGTCGTGCCGCTGGAGGAGGGCGCCGTGATCGTCCTGCCGGGCCCGCCGCGCGAGCTGCAGCCGATGTGGCCGCGGGCGATCGAGTCGCCCCCGGCGCAGGCGATCCTCGCCCGCGCGACGCCGCTGCTCTCCTACACCCTGCGGATGTTCGGCATCCCCGAGTCGGAGATCGCCAAGAGCCTGCGCGAGATCGAGGACGACGGGGTCGCGCTCGACACGGTTGAGATCACCACCTGCCTGCGCCGCGGCGAGATCGAGATCGACGTGCGCTACCGGGCGGAGGCGGCGCCGGCCGCCGAGGCGGTGCGCTCGGGCCTGGCCGAGCGCCACGGCCGCCACCTCTTCAGCCTCGACGGCGAGACGATCGACTCGCAGCTGGCGCGCCGCCTGCAGGGCCGCACGCTGGCGCTGGCCGAGTCCTGCTCGGCCGGGCTGCTGGCGGCGCGGATCACCAACCTGCCCGGCGCCTCGGCCTACTTCGCCGGCGGCGTCGTTGCCTACGCGGACGGGGCCAAGGCGGAGCTGCTCGGGGTCGACCCGGCGCTGATCGAGGCCCACGGGGCGGTCTCGCCCGAGGTCGCCGAGGCGATGTCGCGGGGCGCGCTGGAGCGCTTCGGTGCCGACGTCGCGGTCTCGATCACCGGCATCGCCGGTCCCGACGGGGGCAGCGAGGAGAAGCCGGTCGGCTACGTCTGCTTCGACGCCCGCCTCGCCGACGGCGCCACGATCGCCCGCCAGCCGGTCATCCCCGGCGGCCGCGACGACATCCGCGAACGCTCGGCCCTGGTCGCGATGCACCTGCTGCGGGCGCTGCTCGACGGCGACGACACGCCTTTGTAGGGAAGCTGTCACGCACCTTTTACGTTCGGCGCGCAACACGCGCGTCGCCGGCCCCTATGGTCGGAACATGGCCACTGAGAAGGAGATGCCGAAGAGCCCGCGGGCGCGGTTGTTCGTCGCCCTCGACCTGCCCGAGGAGGTGCGGGCGGGGATCGCCGCCTGGGGGCGGCGGCAGCTGCGCGACCCGGCGCTGCGCCCGGTGCGGCAGCAGTCGCTGCACGTGACGCTCGCCTTCCTCGGCTGGCGGGCCGAGGAGCAGATCCCGCGGCTGGCGGAGATCGCCGCCGCCGCCGGCGGCGCCCCGGCGCCCTCGCTCGCGCTGAGTGGCCCGGTCGGGCGCCCCGAGCACGGCCGCCCGCGCCTCTTCGCCCTCTCGGTCGAGTCGCCGGCGACGGTCGCTCTGCAGGCGACGCTGGAGCGGCGGCTGGTCGGGGAGGGGCTCTACGAGCCCGATAGCCGGCCGTTCTGGCCGCATGTGACGGTCGCCCGGGTGCGGCGCGAGGAACGCGGCTCGCGACGCCCGGCGCCGGTCGAAAAGCTTCCTGGAGCGCTACCGCAGGATCTGCTGCAGCCTGCGGTTTGCCGCCGATTGACTCTCTACCGTTCGCAACTCCAGCCACAGGGTGCGCAGTACACCCCGCTGGCGCAAGTCGAGCTGCCCGCAGGCGGGCAGCAGTGAGGTGAAAGAGATGGCAGACAAGAAAGTGGCTCTGAAGGACGCCTCGGCCAAAGAGGCGAAGGCGAAGGACGCGGCGCTGGAAAACGCGGTCCAGCACATCAAAAAAGACTTCGGCGAGGGTGCCCTGATGCGCCTTGGCTCCGACACCCGGGTCAAGGTCCCGGCGATCCCGACCGGCGCGCTCGCGCTCGACCTGGCGCTCGGCGTCGGCGGCGTGCCGCGCGGCCGCATCGTCGAGATCTTCGGCCCCGAGTCGTCGGGCAAGACGACGCTGATCTACCACATCATCGCTGAGGCCCAGAGCCGCGGCGGCGTCTGCGTCTTCATCGACACCGAGCACGCGATGGACCCGATCTACGCCAAGGCGATCGGGGTCGACACCGACGAGCTGCTCGTCTCCCAGCCCGACTACGGCGAGCAGGCGCTGCAGATCGCCGACCGCCTGATCGCCTCCGCCGCGATCGACGTCGTCGCGATCGACTCGGTCGCCGCGCTGACCCCGAAAGTCGAGCTCGAAGGCCAGATCGGCGACACCACCGTCGGCCTGCAGGCGCGGCTGATGTCGCAGGCGATGCGCAAATTGGCCGGCAACCTCAACCGCACCAACACGGTCTGCGTCTTCACCAACCAGATCCGCGAAAAAGTCGGCGTCCAGTTCGGCTCGCCGGAGACGCAGCCCGGCGGCCGCGCGCTCAAGTTCGCCTCCTCGCAGCGACTCGACATCCGCCGCATCGAGACGCTCAAGGAAGGGACCGAAGCGGTCGGCAACCGGGTGCGGGTCAAAGTCGTCAAGAACAAAGTCGCGGCTCCGTTCCGCCAGGCCGAGTTCGACATCGAGTACGGGGTGGGCATCTCGCGCGAGGGCGGCCTGATCGACTTCGGCATCGAGCACGACCTGGTGCAGAAATCCGGCTCGTTCTTCTCCTACGGCAAGACCCGGCTCGGCCAGGGGCGCAACAACGCGAAACAGTTCCTGGTCGATAACCCCGAGATCGCGAGCGAGCTGGACACCAAGATCCGCACCGCGCTCGGCATCGGCGCCGAAGGCGCCGAGCCCGCCCCGGAGCCGGAGCAGGAGACGCAGCCGGAGGCGAAGGCGCCAGAGCCGCCGCCCCCGGTGGCCGAGGCCGCCTGACCAAAAGCAGCTAGACAACAGGTTCTATAGGAGTAACCTCCGGGCTAGATGAAACTCAGCATGCCGCCGTGGCCGATGTCACGCGGCAACGGCTCGGGACCGGATTCGGTCCTGGACCGGCTGGAGGCGCTCGACTCTCAGCTCGCCGAGTTGCGGCGTGGAGAACTGGAACGGATCTCCTCGCTCACAGCCGAGGAGGCGAAGCGCATGCTGCTCGAGGAAGTCGAGGCCGATGCCCGCCGGCAGGCGGGCCTGGCGCTGCGCAAGATCGAGGAGGAGACGCGCTGCGAGGCCGAGCAGCGCGCCCGCGGAATTCTCGCGACGGCGACGCAGCGGCTTGCCGGCCCGCATGCCGAGCGCACGACCACGCAGCTCGTCCACCTGCCCGACGACCGGATGAAGGGCCGCATCATCGGCCGCGAGGGCCGCAACATCCAGGCGCTCGAGCAGCTCACCGGAGTCGACCTCATCGTCGACGACACGCCGCGGGCGGTGCGGCTCTCGAGCTTCGACGGGATGCGCCGCGAGACCGCCCGCCTGACCCTCGACCGCCTGGTCGCCGACGGCCGCATCCACCCGGCCCGTTGCGAGGAGGCGTTCACCCAGGCGCAGGCCGAAATCGAGGAGCGGATCGTCGAAGAGGGGGAGAGGGCGGCGCTCGACGCCAACGTCAACGGCCTGCACCCGCATCTGGTCGACCTGCTCGGCAGGCTGCAGTTCCGCACCAGCTACGGCCAGAACGTGCTCGCCCACCTGATCGAGAGCTCCTACCTGGCGGGCCTGATCGCGGTCGAGCTCGGCGCCGCGGCCGACATCGCCCGGCGGGCGGCGCTGCTGCACGACGTCGGCAAGGCCGTCGACCAGGAGGTCGAGGGGACGCACGCCCGGATCGGCGCCCGGCTGGCGGCCCGCTTCGGCGAGAGCGAGGCGGTCGCGCACGCAATCGCGGCCCACCACGACGAGGTCGAGCCGAACTCGGTCGAGGCGGTGGTCGTGCAGACCGCCGACGCGCTCTCCGGCGCCCGGCCGGGCGCGCGCGGCCACTCGCTGGAGGACTACGTTGCCCGGCTTGGCGAGCTCGAGCAGCTCGCCTGCCGCCATTCTGGCGTCGAGAAGGTCTACGCGATGCAGGCGGGCCGGGAGATGCGCGTGATCGTCGATCCCGGCGAGGTCGACGACGAGGGGGCGGCACTGATCTCGCACGAGATCGCTGCCTCGATCGAGCGCGAGGTCACCTATCCGGGCCAGATCAAGATCACCGTGATCCGCGAGAGCCGGGCGACGAACTACGCCCGCTGAGGTCGTGCGCAATGGATAGGATGCCGCGCGCATGGACTACGAACTGATCTTCTACGTCTCCGGCATCGCCCTCGCCGTCTCGGCGGTGGTCGTCAGCTTCCTCGGCCTGCGGGTCTCGAAGTTCCCCGGCAAGGCCGCGCCGGTCGTCGCGCTCTGGTTCGTCGTGCTGATCGGGATGTCGACCACCTTCGCCGTGCTCCACTCCAAGCACGAGGAAGAGGCCCACGAGGATAAGTCCGGCCTGCCCGCGGCAACCGAGGAATCGGAAGCCGAGGAGGCGGAATAAGCCTAAGCTAGGGCCCATGCCCAGCTACCACGTCACCACGTTCGGCTGTCAGATGAACGTGCACGACTCCGAGCGCATGCAGGGGATGCTCGAGTCGCTCGGTTACGAGCAGGCGGCGAGCCGCGACGCGGCCGACGTGATCCTCTTCAACACCTGCTCGATCCGCGAGTCGGCGGACAACCGCTTCGTCGCCCACCTGGGCGAGGCGAAGCGGCTCAAGTCCGAAGACCCCGAGCGCGTCGTCGGCGTCGGCGGCTGCTGGGCGCAGTCGGTCAAGGATGAGGTCTTCGAGCGCTTTCCCTTCGTCGATGTCGCCTTCGGCCCCGGGCAGATCCACCGCCTCGCCGAGTTCCTCAACTCGGACTCGCTCACGGCGCAGGGCTACTTCGAGTTCGAGGACTTCTCCGGCCACCTGCCGGCGCGCCGCGAGCGTGAGTTCCAGGGCTGGCTGCAGATCTCGCAGGGCTGCAACTGCAAGTGCGCCTACTGCATCGTGCCCTCGACCCGGGGGCGCGAGCAGAGTCGCGATCCGGCCGAGCTGATCGCCGAGGCCGAGCGGCTCGCCGCCGACGGCGTGCTCGAGCTGACCCTGCTGGGCCAGAACGTCAACAGCTACGGCCGCGACCTGCCGCGCGAGTCGCGGATCGGCTTCGCCGACCTGCTCGCGCGGGTCGACGCAATCGAGGGGCTCGAGCGGATCCGCTACACGAGCCCGCACCCGAAGGACATGAAGGAGGACGTGGTCCGCGCCCACGCCGAGCTGCCGGCTCTCTGCGAGCACATCCACCTGCCGCTGCAGTCGGGCTCAAGCGCGGTGCTCAAGCGGATGCGCCGCACCTACGACCGCCAGCGCTACATGGACCGCGTCGCGCTGATCCGCGAGCAGGTGCCCGACTGCGCGATCACGACCGACATCATCGTCGGCTTCCCGGGCGAGGCCGAGGCCGACTTCGCGCAGACCCTGGAGGTCGTCGACGAGGTCGGCTACGACAGCGCCTTCACCTTCGTCTTCTCGCCGCGGCGCGAGACCGAGGCGGCGACGATGGGAGAGCAGGTGTCGCACGCGGTCAAGCGCGAGCGCATGGAGCGCCTGGTCGAGCTGGTCCAGCGGCGCGCGAGCGAGCGCTCGCGGCGCTTCGTCGGGCGCGAGCTCGAGGTCCTGGTCGAGGGCCCGAGCCGGACCGACCCGACCAGGCTGCGCGGCCGCACCCGCCACAACAAGACGGTCAACTTCGACGGCTTCGCCGCGCCGGGCGAGCTCGTCCGGGTCGAGATCGACGCGTCCACCTCGACCACGCTCAGCGGGGTGGCGGTCAAGCCGATCGCGGTTTGAACGTCGTCGGCGTATTCGGGCCGACCGGCGTCGGCAAGACCGGTGTCGCGATCGCGCTCGCCGAGTTGCTGCGCGAGCGCGGCGAGGACCCGGTGGCGATCTCCTGCGACGCGCTGCAGGTCTACGAGGGGCTCAGCGTGCTGACCGGGGTCGCCACGGCCGATGAGCAGCAGCGGCTGGAGCACCGGCTGGTCGGCTTCGTGCCGGTCACCCGGCCCTTCTCGGTAGGCGACTACATGCGCCTCGCCCACGGGGAGATCGACCGGGCCCTGGCGGCGGGCAGGCGACCGATCGTCGTCGGCGGCACCGGCCTCTACCTGCGCGCCGCGGTGGCCGAGCTCTCGCTGGTCAAGGCGCCGCCCGGCGCCGCGGACTCGGAGCTCTGGTCGCCGGAGACCCGGCTGCCGACGACGATCTTCGGGCTCGAGATGGAGCGGGCGCAGCTCTACGAGCGGATCGATGCCCGCACCGAGGCGATCGTCGCCGGCGGGGCGGAGGAGGAGGTGAGGCGGGCCGAGCAGCTCGGCCCCTCGCGCACGGCGCGCAAGGCGCTCGGCTTCGATGAGCTGCTCGGCGGCGACATCGAGCGGATGAAGAAGCGCTCGCGCAACTACGCCCGCCGCCAGCTCACCTGGATGCGCAAGATCCCCGACCTGACCCCAATCGACCGCACCGCCCTCAGCGACGCCGAAGCAGCCACCACCATCGCAACCCACCTCGGACGTGCCTCAAGTTGAGTACCCATAGTGGCCTCGAACTTGAGGCACGTCTGTAGGGTGCGGCGATGCGGTTTGAGAAGTGGACGGCGCTGGGGAACGACTACGTGATCGTCGAGGCCGACTCGCTGCCCTGGGAGCTGACGGGGGCGCGGGTGCGGCGGATCTGCGATCCGCACTTCGGGGTCGGCGCCGACGGCGTGCTGCTGCTCTCGCGCAGCGAGGAGCCCGAGTTCGTCGCCTCACTGCGGATCTTCAACCCCGACGGCTCCGAGGCCGAGCTCTCGGGCAACGGGGCGCGCGAGGCGGTTCTCTACCTGCGCCGGCACGGCTGGACCGACGAGGACGTCTTCTCGATCTCCACCGTCGCCGGGGCGATCACGCCGACGATCACCTCGGAGCGCACCTGCGCGGTCGAGATGGGCAGGGCCGCGACCGCGTCGAAGGACTTCCCCGAGGGCGAGCCCGACGGCCGCGGGATCCTCAGCGCCGGCAGCCGCGAGTGGGAGTTCCAGCACGTCTCGATCGGCAACCCGCAGTGCGCGATCGTCGTCGGCGAGGAGCTCGAGCAGCTCGACCTGGGCGCGATCGGGCCGGAGATCGAAGCGCACCGGATCTTCCCCAACCGCACCAACGTCTCCTTCCTGCGGATCGAGGGCAGCCGCGTGCGGGCGCGGATCTTCGAGCGCGGCGTCGGCGAGACGCTCTCCTCGGGCACCGGCGCCAGCGGCGCCGCGGTGACCGCGGTCCTGCGCGGAGCCGAGAGCCCGGTAACGGTCGAGCTCGACGGGGGTGAGCTCGAGGTCGAGATCTCCGCGGACCTGGACGTGCGCCTGTCGGGCTGGGCCGAGCCGATCTGCGCCGGCGAGCTCTCGCCCGAGCTCGTGCGGGCACTGTCCACGCTCACCTAATAGATTCTCGCGCCCGTGGGAATCGCAGACCCCTCACAGCGCCTGGAGGCGATGCCTCCGTACATGTTCCAGGAGCTCGAGCGGCGGATCGCCGACAAGCGCGCCGCCGGCATCGACGTGATCAGCCTCGGCATCGGCGATCCCGACGAACCGACCTACCCGCACGTCGTCTCGGCGATGCAGGAGGCGGTCGCCGACCCCGGCACGCACCAGTACCCGAGCAATCGCGGCCGCGACGAGTTCCGCGAGGCGCTCGCGCGCTTCTACGAGCGCCGCTTCGGGGTCGAGATCGACCCCGGCAGCGAGGTGATCCCGGCGATCGGCGCCAAGGAGTGCATCTACAACCTCTGCTTCGCTTTCCTCGACCCGGGCGGCGTCGCGCTCGCCTCCGACCCGGGTTACCCGGTCTACACCGGCGGCCCGATCCTCGCCGGGGCGACGCCGGAGCTGCTGCCGCTGGTGCCCGAGCTGGGCTTCGCCCCGGACCTGACCGCGGTGCCCGCCGACGTCGCCGCGAAGGCGCGGCTGATGTTCCTCAACTACCCCAACAACCCGACCGGCGCGGTCGTCCCCGAGGGCTTCTTCGAGATGGTCGTCTCCTTCGCCCGCGAGCACGAGATCCTCGTCGTCCACGACAACGCCTACTCGGAGACGACCTACGACGGCTACGTCGCGCCCAGCTTCCTCGCCACGCCCGGCGCCAAGGAGGTCGGGGTCGAGGTCTTCTCGCTCTCCAAGGGCTTCAACATGACCGGCTGGCGCTGCGCCGCGATCCTCGGCAACGCCGAGGCGGTGCAGGCCTACTGGCGGCTGAAGACGAACGTCGACTCGGGCCTGTTCGAGGCCGTGCAGCTGGCCGGGATCGCCGCGCTCGAGGGCCCGGCCGGGCCGCTGGAGCGGATGAACGAAACCTACAAGCGCCGCCGCGACCTGGTCGTCTCGGCGCTGGCGGAGATCGGCGTCGAGGTCACCGCCCCGAAGGGCACGATCTACGTCTGGGCGCCGGTGCCCGCGGGCCACACCTCGACCTCCTTCGCCGAGCTGGTGCTCGAAGAGGCCGCGGTCGTCGTCTCGCCGGGCTCGATGTACGGGCCGAGCGGCGAGGGCTTCTTCCGCATCGCCCTGACCGCCCCGGACGAGCGCATAGCCGAGGCGGTCGAGCGCATGCGCGAGCACCTGGCGTGAGGCCGCCTGGATCTTTCCCGAACGGGAAAAAACGCACGAATCTTGACGACTAAGGGTCTATTTATTCCCGAACGGGAAGAAACGAGATTCAGATGTCGTTTGCAGTATCTTTCCCGAACGGGAAAATAAGCATGGTTTCTGATGTTTATGGCGTACATTCTTCCCGAACGGGAAAATGACTGATCGAATCACCACTTCCGCAGAGTTGGGCAAGCGAGTGCGCGAGCGCCGGGTCGAGGTCGGCCTGACGCAGGGTGAGCTGGCCGATGTTGCGCGGGTGAGCCCTCGCTTCGTAAGCGAACTGGAGAACGGCAAGCAGACCGCACAGCTGGCCGGGATTCAGCGCGTCTTGGCGGCGCTGGGGCTGGATCTATATCTGGACTCGAGATGAACCGGCTCGACGTCTTTCTGCACGCGGAGCGGGTCGGGTTGCTCGAGCGGTTACCGGGAGCCGAGCTCAGGTTCACCTACGAGCCTTCTTGGGCGGCTCGGAGAGGGACGCCCCTGTCGCTTTCCCTGCCGCTGCGGGCCGAGCCATTTGACGATCGGGAGTGCCGGCCCTTCTTTGCCGGGCTGCTGCCCGAGGGGGACTTCTTGAAGGCCGTCGCCAGGGCCTTTCAGGTGTCGGCCGAGAACTCGTTCTCTGTCCTCGCCGAGATCGGTGGCGAGTGCGCGGGGGCGGTGTCGCTGGTCGCGCCCGGGGAGGAGCCGGCGATCATGGCTGGGCATCCACCCAGGTGGCTAACGGAGCCGGAACTCGAGGAGCTCCTGGTTGAACTGCCAACCAGGCCGTTGCTCACCGGGCCGAATGAGGAGGATGAAGGGGTGCGGCTCTCCCTGGCCGGAACTCAGGACAAGCTTCCGGTCCTCGCTCGCGATACGCAACTGGGGGTCACCTGGGGGAGTCCGCCCAGCACGCACATCATCAAGAAGCCGATCGCCAACGTGGCGGAAATGGTTGCCAATGAGGCGTACTGCATGGCACTGGCCAACGAGGCGGAGCTGGATGTCGCCCGGGCCCTTCCCCTGCGGGCCGGGGATCAGGAAGTTCTCGTGGTGAGCCGATACGACCGGACCTACCGCGCGAGCGAGCGGGGGCCGGAGATTCATCGAATTCATCAGGAGGACTTCTGCCAAGCTCTGGGGCGCCTACCGGCGCAGAAGTACGAGGCCGAAGGCGGTCCGGGCATCGCGGAGTGCGCCGAGTTGGTGCAGCGGTGGTCGGGCGCGCCCGCCGCCGACCAGCTCAAGTTCCTCGACGCGCTTCTCTTCAACTTGCTGATCGGCAACGCCGATGCCCACGCGAAGAATTACTCGCTACTGCTGGACGCTCCGGGGTCGCCCCGGCTGGCACCCCTATATGACCTGCTCTCTACCCGCGTCTACGGCCGTCGTTTCGGTCGCAAGATGGCGATGAAGTACGGCGGCGAGTACAGGCCCGAGTACATTCGAGGACGGCATCTCGATCGAATGGCGGGGGAACTCGGCGTGGCGCCGCGGCGAGTTCGGGTGCGGGCCGTCGGCATGGCCGAACGTGTCGCCGACTCCACTGAGGCTGCCCGCGAGCGCCTTCCTGGCCTCAGCCGCGATGGTGCGGTAATCGACGGCATCGTCGGGATCGTGGAGGAGATGGCCAGGTCGCTCTACGAAGCCGCCGAAGAACCGGCCTGATCGGGATCGCCGCTTCTGATCAGGCGCTCGCGGCTTCGCGCTCCTCGCGCTTGCGCCAGTAGCGGTCCAGTCCGCGCCACTGGTACTGGGGCGGGACGCACTGGATCATCTCCTCGGCGGCCTGCTGGGTCTCGGCGTCGGCCTCGACCCGCTCGCGATGGCGCTGCTCGTAGGCGGCCTCGTCGAGCTCGCGGGCCAGCTCGGCCTCCTCGCGCAGGCGCTCGCGCACGGTCGCCAGGTGCTCGGCGGGAGTGTCGACCGGGCCGAAGTGGGTCAGGGCGAGTCGCTCGGGGCGCCAGCCTTCGACCGTTGCGAGCGAGCCTTCCCAGGCCTCGATGTCGATGTCGGGCGGGGGAGTGGGAGGGACGACGAGGTCGACGCCGGGGATGCGCGCCCCGGCGACATCGCCGACGAAGGCGGCGCCGCTCTCCTCGTGCAGGTAGCTGACGTGGTGGGAGGCGTGCCCGGGGGTGTAGGCGACGCGCATCCCGAGCACCCGCTCGCCGCCGGCCAGGGGCTTCACATTCTGCTCGGGCACGGGCACGATCTCGCCCCAGAGCCGCTCCATGTGCTCGCCGTAGAGCCGCTCGGCGCTGGCCAATAGCCGGCTCGGATCGACCAGGTGCGGGGCGCCGCGCTCGTGCACGTAGACCTCGAGGTCGGGCCAGCGCCGCACCAGGGCGCCGGTCGCGGCGGCGTGGTCGAGGTGGATGTGGGTCAGCAACAGCGCCCGCGGCCGCTCCTCGCCGAGCGCGTCCAGCAGCGTCTGCAGCGAGGACTCCGGACCGGGGTCGACCAGGGCCTCGCCGACCTGCCAGCAGCCGATCACGTGCGGACGGCCGAGGTGCTCGACGTCGATGACCCGCATCGCGGCCCGGCCGACTAGGCCGGCGTCGGGTCGGGAAAGCGGTCGTCGCCCGCAAGCGTCTGTCGCAGGCCCTCCTCCATGCCGCGCGGCGCGTAGCCGAGCTCGCGGCTGGCCTTCTCGTGGCTGGCCCAGAACGTGACGCCGTCGGCCGAGGAGATCAGCTCGCTCAGGTTCGGCGGCTGGCCCATCAGCTTGCCGACCAGCGGCCCGATCGGGGTCAGCGCCTTCATCAGCGGCACCGGCATCGCCCGCTTCGGCGCCTTGCGCCCGGTCGCGTGGGCGACCGTCTCGATCGCTTCGCGCATCGTCGTCACCGGACCGCTCAGCACGTAGGTCTCGCCAACCTTGCCGCGGTCGAGCGCGAGCAGGATGCCGGCGGCGATGTCGTCGACGTGGCTGAGGCAGATGCCCAGCTCGGGGAAGGGCATCAGCACCAGCCTGCCGGCGAAGAATTCGGCCAGCAGGTCGGCGATCTGCGAGGTGTCGCCGGGCCCGTAGACGCCGCCCGGCTGGACGATCGTGCCCGGCAGGCCGTCGGCGATCATCCGCTTGGCGACGCGGTGGGCCTCGAGCTTGGTCTCCTCGTAGTAGGAGGTGAACTCCTTGCCCGGGTGCTCGTAGCTCTCGTCGACGACCTGGCGGTGGGTGTTGCCGAAGACGCCGACGGTGGAGACGTAGACGAGCTTGTCGATGCCGGTCTCGCCGGCCAGCCTGAGCACGTTCTCGGTGCCGGCGACGTTCGCCTCCCACATCGCCGGGTGCTGCTTGGCCGGGATCCCGACCTTGTACATCGCGGCGGCGTGGATGACTGCGTCGCAGCCGTCCATCCCGTTGCGGATCGCGTCGCTGTCGCCGAGGTCGCCGCTGACCAGGTCGCAGCCGAGCGCGGCCAGCTCGTCGGCCTTGGCCGCGTCGCGGACGAGGCAGGCGACATCGTCGCCGCGCTCGCGCAGCCGGCGGGCCACGGTGCCGCCGATGAACCCCGTTGCCCCGGTGAGGAAGACCTTCACGACCGCGAAGCCTATCCGGCTGACCCCTGCGCCTACAATCAGGTCGAGTGGATCGATCGCGGAACGGGCGCAGCAAGGAGACGCACTACGGCGCCGACGGCGCGGGCGTCACCAATCGGCGCGCCCGGCAACGGGCGCTCGCGCTCGGGATCGTCGCGCAGGGGGTCGAGGGCGACCCGCTCGCCGAGCTCAAGGAGCTGCTGCGCACGGCCGGCGTGGCGACGGCGGGCGAGGCGCTGCAGCAGCGCGACGCGCCGGACCCGGATCGCTACCTGGGACGCGGCAAGCTGACCGAGGTGAAGCGCCAGATCGCCGCCTGCGACGCCAACCTGGTCGCCTGCGACGACGAGCTCGCGCCGCGCCAGGAGCGCAACCTCGAGGCGGCGCTGGGCGTGCCGGTGATCGACCGCACGGCGGTGATCCTCGACATCTTCGCCGACCACGCCCACTCGGCCGAGGGCAAGCTCCAGGTCGAGCTGGCCCAGCTCGAATACAACATGGCGCGCATGCGGGGCCTCTGGACCCACCTCGAGCGCCTCGGCGCCGGCCGCATGGACGGCGGCATCGGCACCAGGGGGCCGGGCGAGAGCCAGATCGAGACCGATCGTCGCCTCGCCCGCGACCGGATCGCGGCGCTGCGCCGCCGGCTCGGCCGGCTGGAGCGCAACCGCGGCGTGATGCGGGCGCGCCGCGAGAGCTCCTCGCTGCCCAGGGTCGCCCTGGCCGGCTACACCAACGCCGGCAAGTCGACCCTGCTCAACGCGCTCACCGGCGCCGAGGAGGTCGGCGTCGGCGACCGCCTCTTCCACACGCTCGACCCGACCACGCGCAGCGTGCCGCTCTCGGGCCGCGACTTCCTCTTCACCGACACGGTCGGCTTCATCGAGAAGCTGCCCCACCAGTTGGTCGAGGCGTTCAAGGCGACCCTGGAGGAGACCGTGCTGGCGGATCTGGTCGTGCAGGTGGTCGACGCGGCGGCGCCCGAGCAGCGCCGGCTCGACGACCTCGCCGCAGTCGACTCGGTGCTGGGGGAGATTGGCGCCGGCGAGAAGCCGCGCCTGCTGGTGCTCAACAAGGCCGACCTGCTCGACGAGGAGGCCCGCCGCGAGGCCCTGCTGCGCCACCCCGACGCGGTCCTGGTCTCGGCGCTGAGCGGCGAGGGGATCGAGACGCTGTGCGAGCGGGTCGAGCGCGCCTTCGACGACACCCTGGCCGAGATCGAGCTGCTCGTCCCCTACAGCGAGGGGGCGCGGCTGCACGAGCTGCATGAGGTCGCCGGCGATCTGGAGCGGACCGAGCGGGCCGACGGCGTGCTCGTCCATGCCCGCGTCCCGGTCGCGGAGCTGCACCGGTTTGAAGACCTGCGCGCCGCCGACGCCGCGTAGGGCGCCTCGGGCGATCCGCGGCGGTCAGCTCGTCGGCGAGAACAGCTCGACGACCAGCACGCCGGCGACGATCAGGCCGATCCCGCACCATCCGGGCCAGTACAGCCGCTCCCCGAAGTAGACGCCGCCGACGACCGCGACGAGCGCCGTGCCGGCCCCCGCCCAGACCGCGTAGACGACACCGACGTCGAGCGTCGCGACCGCCAGGCCGAGGCAGGCGAAGGCGGCTACGTAGAGGCAGACCGTCGCGACGCTCGCGCCGATGCGCTGGAACCCGTCGGAGAGCTTCAGGCAGCTGGTCCCCGCAACCTCGAGCAGGATCGCAGCGGCGACGAGCAGCCAGGCGCCGAGCATCAGTCCGCGGTCGCCTCGTCCGCCGCGACGGAGTAGGCCTCGACGAGCACGACTCCGGCGACGATCAGGGCGATGCCGATCCAGGCCGGCCACTCGATCGACTCGCCCAGGAAGACGAAGCTGGAGACAGCCACCAGCGCGGTCCCGGTCCCGGCCCAGATCGCGTAGACGACGCCGACGCTCATCGACTTCAGGACCTGCGCGAGCAGGAAGAATGCGGCACCGTAGCCGACCACGACGGCGAGGCTGGGCAGCGGCTTGGTGAAGCCGTCGGTCAGCTTCAGCGCGATCGTGCCGCCGACCTCGGAGACGATCGCGGTCGCCAGCAGGAGCCAGGTTTTGGTCGCCGCCGACATCGTCCCGAGCGCCCAACCCTAGGCAACGTCCCGGCTGCCACCTCGTTCCGGGCGCTGTAGGGTGCGCGCCGTGGAGTTGCGAATCGCGAAGCTGAAGGACGAGGCCGTCGTGCCGACACGGGCGCACGCCGGGGATGCCGGGCTGGATCTCTACGCCTGCGAGGCGGCTCACCTGGGTCCGGGGGAGCGCTGGAGCGTCGGCACGGGGGTCGCTGTCGAGATTCCCGCCGGGTACGCGGGGCTGGTGCTGCCGCGCTCGGGGCTGGCGCGGGACCACGGGATCGCGCTGGTCAACAGCCCGGGCCTGATCGACGCCGGCTACCGCGGCGAAGTGCGGGTGCTGCTGCTCAACACCGATCCGGCCGAGACCTTCCGGGTCGAGCCGGGCGAGCGGATCGGCCAGCTCGTCGTCACGCCGGTCGGCCTGCCGGAGCCGCTCGAGGTCGAATCGCTCAGCGAGTCTGCCCGCGGGGACGGCGGCTTCGGCTCCAGCGGGCGCTAACGAGGGTTGCCCATCGGACTTATCCCGAGCCGACCAAGCTGGCCCGGGGACACGAAGGGAGGCCGCAGGCGTCCCGGTGGAGTGAGCCCCTGGCCGACGCCCGCAAGCCTGCAGAGCCCTGGATCGAGCGGCCCCGGCAACGCAAAGACTCCCGCCGGGAGAACATTCAGTACGGATTTCGCGTTCCCGCCGGCCGCGGTCCAGCCGACTTGCGGCGGGATGAACGGCAGGCTGGGGTCTTCGGGCGTCGTAACGATCACGTCGAAGCTTCCGGCGTTGATCAGCTCGCGCCAACGGCGGCAACTCTCGATCGGAGTCAGCCCGCCGGCCGGTTGTGGCTCTCCCAGGTAGCGAACTTCGTTGGAGAGATCGTCTCCGTAGAAAACGTACTGTCCGAAGGCGGCCGGCGTTCCGACAATTCCAATTCGCAGCCGATGCTGATCGCGGGCCCAGGTTTGAATCTGGCGCCATTGGCCCGTGGACCGGAACCCAGGGTTGTCAAGGGGGGGTGCCACATCGGTTCGGTAGCGGTCCTCGAAGTACTGGCGCTGTTGCGGGTAGCCAACTACAACGACGAGAGCGATCGTTGCGGCCAGGACCAGGCGACGGCTGCCCCTGAGCGGGCCACGGGCCAGCAAGATCGCTATCAGGACGGCACCGCCACCGAACACGATCGCCATTGCGATCTGAGGTTTAACCCATTCCGTCGAGGCCACCGCCGCGACCGAGACCAGCAGCGCGTAGGCGGGAACGAGTACGTGGCGGGTCATCCATCGCGACTCGCACATCGGCAACAGGATCAGTCCGATCGCCACCCCGGGCGCGGCGTAGCGCAGGTTGGACCCGAAGCCGTACGGCCCTCCTTCTGGCCCCGGGGCCGATATCGGATTGAAGACGTGGGCGATGACCGTGGCGGCCGCCGCAAGCGCGATGATGCGGATCAAGGGACCGTGGCGGCGTCGCAGGCCGAGCACTATGCCCGCGGCGCTCGCGCAAAGGACGATGTACCAGAGCGGTCCCAGGGTTTCCGCAAACGCCGGCAGGAAAAAGTCCGTCCAGGCGTGCCGGTCGGCGAGGTACTCGGCGATCGAGTGGGCCGGCCGCGGGTAGATCGCCTCCTGGTCAGGGCTGGGCAGCGGGCCGAAGGCGATCCAGGGCAAGGGGTTTCCCGAGTGGATGAGGTTGCGCAGGTACCAGAAGCCCCCCGTGAGCAGTAGCCCGCCGAGCCAGATCGCCGCATTGCGGCGTCTTTTGTCTCGCGCCGCCCAGATCACGCCGATCGTGATCGCACCCACCGGGACGAGCATCGTCACCTTGGTTCCGATTGCCAGTCCCGCGGCCAGGGCTGCGATCGCGAGTGGCCCGCGTTCGATCGCCAGGCCATTCGCCGCCCTGCCGCTGGCGGCCCAGGCCGTTGACCCGTTGACAAGGATCGCGATCGCCGCGAGCAGGCAAGCGAGCGCGGCGATGTCGCCCGGTGCGTTGCCAGCCTGCACCAGCATCATGTCGGAGTCGACTACGAGAACGACTGCAAGCAGCGTCGCCGCGGCCAGGCCGAGTGGGCGTCCGATGCACCAGGCGGCCAGCAGGGAGACACCCATCCAACCGAAGTTGAGCAGCGGGGACAGCAGGTCGTTGCCAATTGCGACCATGCCCATCGCGTGCAGCAGCTCGGAGTTCAGTGGGTAGTACCACACGGTCAGCGCGAGCGGATCGGTGAGCAGTAAGCCGCCCACCGAGCCCGTCTGGGCGAACCAGGCGGCGAGCGGCAGGTGGTACCAGACGCTGTCCTGGCGGTATATGCCGACGTCGAGGCTGGTGAGAACCGGGCCCATCCAGTGGATCGCGGTCAGCAGGGCGGCTGCTATCGGGAGGAGAAGCCCGATGGTGCCGACTCGAGGGGCTGGTGGCGGTGGGGAGGCATCCGCGACAGGCCGCGCGCGCCACCAACCCCGGAAGCCGGTGGCGAGCGCGATCGCCGCGACCGCCAGCGCGGGCGCATCGAGCAACCCGACGAGCCCGAGCAGCTCGGACGTGACCACCGCCAGCGCGAGCGCCAGCACGACACGGACGAGGATCGCCGGGGCTCCGATCCACTCCGGCACCAGCCAGGCGCGGAGGATTCCGGCGCTGATCCAGAACCCGCCGACGATGATTCCGGCGATGGCGAGGCCCGTCAGGTAGTCGACGATGTCCAAGTTTGGCTACCCCCGCTCCCTGCGCATCGACTCGCGAGCATAGTCGCACGGTGCAATGCGTGTACTGACTGGTTTAGATGCAGGGCGGACGAGTGGTTGGGATTTGTCATGTAGACTCACGGCGGTTGTAGCCACCGTACGTACACGAGGTCTTCGCTGGTCAGTTCGGCGAAGTCACACGAAAGGCTGGAGATGGAGAGCAGGCTTCGTCCCTTTGGTCACAGTGGAACCCGGTTTGCGATTGCAGCGGGACTCGCTGTGTTGGCGGGGTTGGCGGTGCTGGCGATCTCGATGAGCGAGCGCGGGGACGCCGCCTTCCCGGGCTCGAACGGCAAGATCGCCTATTCCTACGGCAGTAGCGCCTACCAGAATTCAATCTGGGCGGTCGGTCCGGACGGCAGCTCGCCGAGCCAGCTGACCAGCGGAACCGCCGACTGGAACCCTGCCTACTCCGCCGACGGCCAGCGAATCGCCTTTGAGCGCGAAAACGGTGTGATGGTGATGAACGCCGACGGCTCCGGGCTGACGCAACTCGCGGCCGGCGGCTACTCGAACTCAAGCACCGGCCCCAACTACAAAGAAAACTACGAAAACCCGAACACCAAGGAAAACATTCCTCTCGTCAGGATCCAGTCCTACAGCGAAACCTGGCATGGCTACGGCAGCCCGTCTTTCTCCCCGGACGGTTCGCAGCTCGCGGTCTCCAAAAGCGGCGGCACCTTCAGCAACAAAATCATTTGCGAGGTTGAATCCGAGGGGCAGGAATGCCTCAACTACGGCTATGGCGGCTACGGAGGCTATGGAGGGGGAGGCGGCTACTTCCACTCCGAAGCGAAATGCACGGGGTGCACTTCCCACATCGTCACGCTCAGCTCGAGCACGGGCGCCGTCACCGGCGAGGTGACGCCCGCCTCGTCGAGCTCAACCGTCGAAGACTTCAGCCCGGCCTACGCCCCCGATGGCAAGCTGGCGTTCGCCCGTTGGTCGTACGGGGGCTCTTCTGGGATATACGTGGTCAACTCGCCGGGCGCGACGCCGAGCCGCGTGACGAGTGGCTCCTTCGATCACACGCCCGATTTCTCCCCCGACAGCTCGCGAATTGTCTTCGTCCGCGGACACGAATTCGGCCTGGTTGGCGCCGGTGGCGGGCCGGTGGCGCTGCTCGCCGCTCTCCCGTTGCCCGCCGGGGCGCAGCAGAATCACACCAGCCTCGAATCGCCGGCCTTCTCGCCGGACGGATCGAGGCTCACGTTTGCACGAACCGTATTTGGCTCGGGCGGATTCGACCGCGGCATCTTCACGATGGGGGTTGACGGCTCTGGGCTGGCCAAGGTGACGAATGGTGGATTTGGCCCGAACTGGCAAGCGTCGTTCCCCGCGCCGTCCGGAGCTCCACCGGCAGCGGCGCCCAAACGGCCAAAAGGGAAAGCCAGGAAGGGCAAAATCAGGCTGAGTAGGAAGAACGAAGCCGTGATCGGCACGATCACCTGCGGCAGCACTCCGTGCAGGCTGAAGGTTCTCTCGTCGAAGCTCAAGCTGAAAACGACGAAAAAGAAGGGCAAGAAGAAGAACAGGCGAGCAGCGCATCTATCGACGCTGGAGTTCGCAAAGAAGGGCAAGAGGGCGAAGAAGGGCAGGAAGGGCAAGAAGACGAGCTGTTCCCCCAGGATCAAGGTGGCGAAGAGGCTCGCACCGGGAAAGCGCGCCAAGGTGAAGGTGAAGGTCAGCGGCAGGTGCCTTGCCGGGCTGAAGAGGGCCCGCAAGGCGCGTCTCGTGGCCAGAATCCGGGTTACCGACGCACTGGGCAAGAAGGTGGTGACCTTGCGGTCGACGCTGCTCTCCCCGAAATCGAAGAAGCCGAAGGGGAAGCGACACAAGAAACGCCGGTAGGGCGCCCGGTCAGGCCTTAGCCACGCAAAGCCGTCTCGCGCGCGCACTCCTGCGCCGCCAGCTCGAGCCGGTCGTCCAGCGGCTCGAGGTCGGGCGCGGCGCCGTAGCGGCGCTCCAGTGCGAGCGCGATCAGGCGATCGGCGAGCCAGGCATTCTTCGGCAGCAGCGGCCCGTGCAGGTAGGTGCCGAAGAGGTTGTCGCGGCGGACGCCCTCGAAGCCGTCCTCGCCGTTGTTGCCGAAGCCCTTCAGCACCCGGCCGAGCGGCCTCGCGCCCGCGCCCAGGTGGGTGCGCCCGCCGTGGTTCTCGAAGCCGGCGATCGTCCGCAGGCCGTCGCCGAGGTCGGCCTCGATCGCGACGTTGCCGATCAGCCGCTCGCCGGGGCTGCGCACGGTCTCCAGCTCGGCGAGGCCGAGGCCGGGCAGGCGCTCGTCGGCGAGCTGGTAGCTGTGGCCGAGCAGCTGGTAGCCGCCGCAGACGGCGAGCAGGACGGCGCCGTCGCCGACCGCCGCGGCCAGCGCATCGCGCTTGCCGGCGACCATGTCGGCGGCGACGGCGCGCTGGTCGCGGTCCTGGCCGCCGCCGAGGTAGAGCAGGTCGTGGGCGGCGGGGTCGACCGCGTCGCCGGGACCGGCCGCCGCGTAGGCGAAGCCGATCCCGCGCCACTCGCAGCGCCGCTGCAGGAAGACGATGTTGCCGCGGTCGGCGTAGATGTTCATCTGCTCCGGGTAGAGCGCGAGCAGGCGGAGCTCCATCAGGCGGCCCTCCGCAGCAGGACGACGGAGGAGCCGACGTGGTCGGAGGTGGGGGGGACGGCGCGGCGCCCGGCCGGGGCCAGCCCGGCGGCGGCCGCCTCGCGCTCCAGGGTCTGGGCGTCGATCATCGCGAGCAGGATCTCGTCGAGCTCCTCCTCGAGCTCGCCCGCCGGCGAGACCGTCTGCCGCAGCCGCCGCGCGCGCAGCCCGTCGGCGTCGACGCCGGCCTCGATCGGCAGGCTCGAGTAGACCCAGCCGTCGACCTCGCGCGTGTCGGGCAGGGGAGGGGGCCCGGCGACCGGCGCCGGCACCCGCTCGACGATCGCGAACGCCGCCAGCCCGCCGGGCTTCAGGTGTGCGGCCACGCAGCGCAGGCACTGCTGGCGCTGCTCGGCGCCGGCGAGCAGCTGGATCAGCTGCATCGGCGCGAGCACGAGATCGAAGCTCGAGTCGAGCTGGAAGCCCTGGGCATCGCCGGCGAGCGCCAGCGCCGGCAGCTGCCCCGCCCGCTCGTTGAACGCCTCGACGAACGCGGGCTCGGCGTCGAGCCCGATCACGGCGTGCCCGCGCCGCGCCAGGTGAAGCGAGACGCGCCCGGTTCCGCAGCCGACGTCGAGCACGCCGCCGCCGGCCAGCTCCTCCCACAGCGCCAGGTCGGCTTCGTAGCCGCCGCACTCGGCGTCGTGCCAGATCACCGCCGTCACCGCCAGAACTCCTCCGTAAGGCCCCGGCCCGAGAGCAGCTTGTGCAGCTCGAGCAGGGCGGTGTAGGTGGGCAGCGCGAAGAGCTGCTCGGGCGCCTCGCCGACCGCGCGGTCGAGCGAGGGCTCGATCCCCGGCTCGACCGCGATCGCGTCCTGCGGCCAGCCGGCGTACTTGAGCCGCAGCGCGATCTCCGGCGCCCGCGTGCCGGCGCAGGTCACCCGCCGCACGGCGCCGGCCAGCAGCTCGAAGTCGGCGTCCCAGATCCAGGAGACGTCGCGGCCGTCGGCGATGCCGTCGTTGAGCGCGATCCAGAGGTCGACCTCTCCCGCCGCCGCCTCCAGCTTCAGCGTACGCAGGACCTCGTTGGCGCCGGCCGGGTTCTTGATCAGCAGGATCGAGACCTGCCTGCCGTCCACCGGCACCGTCTCGACCCGGCCGAAGGCGCCGCGCAGGTCGGCCAGGGCCGGGCCGATCGTGTCTGGCTCGATCGCCAGCTCGAGCGCCGCGGCGATCGCCGCCAGCGCGTTGTAGACGTTGTAGAGGCCGGGTACGGGCAGCTCGAGCTCGAGCTCGCCGGCGGGGGTGCGGACCGCGACCGAGGAGCCGCGCATGCCGTGCAGCTCGATCCGGGTCGCCGCCACGTCGGGGGCGGGCCGGCCGGCGCCGCAGCCGGGGCAGCTGTAGTGGCCGAGGTGGCCGACGAAGGCGCGCTCGTAGGCGTAGGGATGGCCGCAGCGGCGGCAGTGCTTGGCGTCGAACGCGTGCTGCAGCTCGGGCAGCGCCTGGCTCTCGTCCTCGATCCCGAAGTAGACGACGCCCTCGCGGCGCCCGCCGTCCGCGGTGCGGCCGAGGTCGGCGATCAGCGGGTCGTCGGCGTTGAGCGCGAAGCGCGTGCGGCCGGTCTGGGCGGCGACGGTGCGCGCCCACTCCTCGGCGAGGATCTCGGTCTCGCCGTAGCGGTCGAGCTGGTCGCGGAAGAGGTTGCCGAGCACGATCAGCGAGGGCTCGAGCTCCTCGGCCACGCGCGGCAGCCAGGCCTCGTCGACCTCGAACAGCCCCTCGCTGCCTTGCTGGTCGAGCAGCGCGGTGGCGATGCCCCAGGTCATGTTCGAGCCGGCCCGGTTGTGCACCGGCTCGCGCCCGGCGGCGGCGAGCAGCGCCGCGACCATCCCCGCAGTCGTGGTCTTGCCGTTGGTGGCGCTGATCAGCGTCGTGCCCGCGTCGAGCCGGCCGCCGAGTCGGCCGATCGCGTGCCGGTCGAGCCGCAGCAGCAGCCGCCCGGGCAGGGTGGTCCCGCCGCCGCGCCCGCTGGCCCTGCTGGCCGCGCCGACGCCGCGCGCGGCGAGGCGCTTGGCGCCGAAGAGAGCGCCGCCGCGGCGTGCGCTCACTCCCCGGCCCGCGCCGGGACAATCACGCTCAGCGCCCGCGGCAGCACCCGCAGCGAGGCCGGCGCGTCGGTCAGGTGCTCGCCGTCGGCATAGACCGGGAAGGGGCGACTGGCGCTGACCTCGAGCCGCGAGGCGCGGAAGACGCGCACCTCGTCCTCGTCGACGTGGGTGCCCTTGAACACCCTCGGCAGGTTACTCAGGAAGCGCAGCTTGCCGACATCGCTGATCGTCACCACGTCGAACTCGCCGTCTTCGAGATCGGCGTCGGGGGCGACGAACATGCCGCCGCCGAAGGCCTTGTTGTTCGCGACCGAGACCGAGTAGCCGCTGACGCGCTCGCGCCGCTCGCCGACCTGGATCGTGAAGCGGGCCGGCTTCCAGCCGAGCAGGGTGCGCACCCCGGCGTAGGCGTAGACGAGGTTGCCGCGCAGCCAGCGCGTCTGGTTGGCGCGTTCGTTGGCGACCGAGTCGAAGCCGACGCTGACGATGCCGAGGAAGGGCTTGCCGTTGACCTCGCCGACGTCGATCCGCCGCGTATGGCCGGCGGCAAGCGTCGCCGCGGCCGCGCCGGGCTCGGCCGAGATGCCGAGGACCCGGGCGAGGTCGTTGCCGCGCCCGCCGGGGACGATGCCCAGCGGCGTCTCCGAGCCGGCCAGGGCGCCGCCGACGGCGCCGATCAGCCCGTCGCCGCTGATCACTACCGGGACCTCGCCCCCTTCCGCCGCCCGCAGCGCCCGCTCGACCCCGTGCTCGAGCCCCCGCGTGCGTTCGACCCGGAAGGAGATCCGCCGCTCGTCCAACGCCTGCTCCAGCCGCGGCAGCAACTTCAGCGCCCCCCCGTGGGCCGAGGCCGGGTTGACCAGCAGCGCCAGCGGCATCGCTTCGGCTCCCATCGCGAGCGGCAGCCTATCCCGCCGCGCCGTCGCCGGTGTCGAGGCGGTAGACGTGGAAGCGCTCGCCCGCCGCTTCGCCGTGCCGGCCGCCGACAAAGCCGCGCTTGCCGAGGCGCCAGTCGAGCCGGCGCCACTCGCCGACCAGGATCAGGTGCCCGCCGCTGCGCAGCGTCCGCGCCAGCTCGCCCGGGCGCAGCCGGCCGCCGGCCTGGGCGACGAGGTCGAAGAAGGAATCGGGGTAGGGGAGGGAGCGCCCGCCGCCCTGCTTGAACGCGACCCTGCCCTCGGGGTCGAGGCCGACGCGGCTGACGGCGCCGGCGACCGCCTCTGCCGAGGCGTCGACGCCGCGGATGCGGGCGCCGGGGTACTCGCGGGCGAGGAAGAGGGCGCCGTCGCCCTCGCCGCAACCGACCTCCAGCACCCGCTCCGGCGCCCCCGGCACGTGCAGCACCGCGGCGGCGAGCGCGGTGAGCGAAGGCGACGGCATCGCCCGATCATCTAGGATTTCGCGCCTGTGGAGGGCGCCGCGGACAGGACAAAGTGGATTGCGCTCGCCGTCTTAGCCTTGATCGCGGCCGGCGTCGTCGCCGCGATCCTGATCTCGCGCGGCGGCGGGGACGACGACTCGGGCACGACCGCGAGCGCCGCCGGCTGCGAGCAGGTCGAAGCGCCGAAACCGATGCAGGTCAGCTTCGGTAAGCCGAAGCAGACGGTGAAGCAGGGCGAAGCGCTGACCGCCGTCGTCGAAACCAGCTGCGGCAGCTTCGAGATCGCGCTCGACGCGCAGCGGGCGCCGAAGACGGTCAACTCGTTCGTCTTCCTCGCCGAAGAAGGCTTCTACGACGGCCTCGGCTTCCACCGTGTCGCGCCGGGCTTCGTGATCCAGGGCGGCGACCCGCTCGGCAACGGCACCGGCGGCCCCGGCTACAGCGTCGACGAGGACCCGCCCGCGAACCTCGCCTACACGAAAGGCGTCGTCGCAATGGCGAAGAGCTCGGCCGAGCCGCCCGGCCGCTCCGGCAGCCAGTTCTTCGTCGTGCTGGGCGCGGACGCCGGCCTGCCGCCCGAATACGCCCTGGTCGGCAGGGTCGACGAAGGCTTCGACGTCGTCGAAAGGATCGGCGATCTCGGCACCCCGGCGGAAGAACCGAAACAGGCCGTGCTGATCGAGAAGCTCTCGATCGAACGGGGCTAGGCGGGCGCGAAGAACTCGCGCGCTCGGTCGGCGACCAGCTCCGGCATCTCGTCGGCGATGAAATGGCCGCAGTCCTCGACCAGCTCGACCTCCATCGCGTCTGCGTGGCGCTCGTGCCCCGCCAGCAGCTCCGGCCGCAGGGCCGGGTCGTCGACGCCGAAGACCACCTTGGTCGGCACCGTGAGCCGGGTTCCCGCGTAGCGGCCGCGCACGATCGGCAGGAGCTCCCTGAGCTGAAAGGTGCGGTACATCTGCACGGCGGCGCGGGCGCGATCGGGCTCGCTCAATTTCTCGGTGAAGATGCGCAGGGTCTCCGCGTCCCAGACATCGCGCTGCGTCGCGGCGGCGAAGAAGGCCTTGGGGATGATGCTGCCGCGGCGGTGCAGCTCGTAGCCGAGCAGCGGCATCGCGATCGCGACCTGGTAGTTGAAGCGCCAGGCGTAGGGGAGCGTCTTGCGCAGGCTGCCCGGCCAGGGGTGGAGGATGTTGAGCGCGAGGTAGCGCTCGAAGCGCTGCGGCGCCTTGAGCCCGAGCAGGAAGCCGATCCAGCCGCCCCAGTCGTGGCCGACGAGCTTCACCCGCTCGAGCCCGAGCGCGTCGAGCAGGGCGAGCACGTCGTCGGCGAGGTTCTCCTTCTCGTAGCCGCGGCGGGGCGCGTCGGACCAGCCGAAGCCGCGCAGGTCGGGGGCGATCACGCGGTGGCGATCGGCCAGCGCCGGCATCAGGTGACGCCACTCGTACCAGTGCTGCGGCCAGCCGTGCAGGCAGAGCACGACGTCCTCGCCCGCGCCGGCTTCGGCGACGTGGAAGTCGAGTCCGCGCGCCCGTACCCAGCGGTGTTCGACCCCCTCGACGTGCGGCATCTCGACGCCCATCGGCCACAACCTACCGGCGTTGCTGCATTACTCTCCAGCTCATGGCCAAGGTCGACGTGGGGGATGCGGCACCGGACTTCGAGCTGCCGGGCACCGGCGGCAAGACCTACAAGCTCTCGGAGCTACGCGGAACGAACGTTGTGCTCGCCTTCTACCCGGGCGACGACACCCGCGTCTGCACGGCGCAGTTCTGCTCCTACCGCGACAAGGGCGACCGGCTCGACCGGCTCGACGCCGAGGTTCTGGGTATCTCGCCGCAGTCGGTCGACTCGCACGAGCGCTGGGCCGAAGAGCAGAGCCTCAACGTGCCGCTGCTCGCCGATCGGGACCTCGCTGTCAGCAAGAGCTACGGCGTCGTCGGCTGGGCCGGCCCGCTGGGCAAGCTGGCGGGCCTCGAGGGGGTTGAGGGAGGTCGTTACGTGATGCGGTCGATCTTCGTCGTCGATGCCGAGGGCATCGTCCGCTACCGGCATGTGTCGAGGACCGGCGCGAGGTTCCAGTCGGTCGGCGACATCGAAGAGGCCGTCGCGGCGATCGCTTGACCCCGCCCGGGGCGCGGCAGTTCAGCGCCGGCGACAGTCCGGCGCTCCGCGGCGAGATCGCGGGGGAGGGATCGCCGATCGTCCTCTGCCACGGCTTGACCGCGACCCGCGACTCGGTCGTGCACGGCTCGCGGGCGCTGCAGCGGGCTGGACACGCGGTCGTCACCTACGACGCGCGCGGGCACGGCGAGTCCGACCCGGCCCCGGACGGGGAGGGTTATGGATACCCGCAGCTGACCGGCGACCTCGAGCGTGTCGTCGCCGCGGCCGCGGGGGAGGGGCGGTTCCTGCTCGGCGGCCACTCGATGGGCGCCCACACCGCGGTCGCCTACGCGCTGCGACACCCCGACCGCCTGCGCGGCCTGGTCGTGATCGGGCCGACCTACAGCGGCGATCCCGCAGCCGAGTCGCCGCAGTACTGGGACGGGCTGGCGGCAGCGCTGGAGAGCGACGGCATCGACGGCTTCGTCGACTACATCGACCGCGAGGGGCAGACCGACCCGGCCTGGCGCGACTCGGTGCTGCGCTTCACCCGAGAGCGGATGCTGCGCCACCGGCACCTGGACGCGATCGTCGCGGCGCTGCGCGAGGTGCCGCGCTCGCGGCCCTTCGGGTCGTTGCGCGAGCTGGAGGGCCTGCGGGTGCCGGCGCTGGTCGTCGCCAGCCACGACGCAGCGGACCCCGGCCACCCGCGCCACGTCGCCGAGGCCTACGCCGAGCGACTGCCGCTGGCGCGGTTGGCTGGCGAGGAGGAGGGGGAGTCGCCGTTGGCCTGGCAGGGCGGCAGGCTCTCGCGCGAGATCGCCGCCTTCGACGCCGGGCTCGGCGACTCGTAAGAATGTAGGTGTGCCAGGGAGCCAGGGAACGCCCGACGAGGGCCACGCGATCCACTACTCGGCGGTCCATCCCGAGACCCCGATCTACAGCTCCGACGGGGTCGAGGTCGGGCACGTGCGCGAGGTCCTCGACAACCACCGCGAGCACATCTTCGACGGGCTGGTCTTCGAGGACACGCAGGGCGAGCTGCGCTTCGTCGACGCCCCCGAGGTCGCGCGCACGGCGGAGCGGGCGGTGACGCTGGCGATCGACGCCGAGCGGGCGGGGCAGCTCGGGCCGCCCGAGCAGGGCCACGCGAAGTTCGCCCCGAACCTGCGCGCCGGCCGGCTCGGCCGTCTCTTCGGCGGCGGCTGGAAGCGCCACTAGCTGAGTGATGCGTATCCGGTTCGCTCCAAGCGCAGTCAGGCAGCGATTTCGCTGGTGATCTGGTCATAGGTCGTGGGCTGGTTGGGTGCTGCTGAGTCCGAGCAGCGTCTGGAAGGCGGCCATCGGCGTGAGGCGGCGGTTGTGGCGGAAGACGTACTCGTCGAGGTAGACCTGAAGGTGCTTGTCGCCGACGCCGCGATGGGTCCCGTCCAGCCAGGCCTTGAGGTTGGAGATCGCGCGGTGGGTGCGCGGTAGCAGTTGCTCGCCGGGCTTGGCGCTGCCCTGGGGGCGGCGACGGTGGTCGTAGCCGTGTTTGGCGAATGCGCGGTAGGACTGCAGCCCGTCGGTGTGCACGATCGCACCGGGCATCATCATGGCCTTGGTGAAGGCCAGCAGCGAGGGTCCCGGGCATCGGGCAAGACGGCGGGCGCAGCCGGCCCGAGGCTTGCTCTCTGACCGCCCAGAACCACAGCCGCAGCGGCACGCGCGTGCTGTGCATCACCGTGCGCGCCGTCACCGACGTCTGGCGCACACACCCGGTGCACACCCACAGGTGCCGGCGCGTCTCGCCGCCGGAGCGATCCTCACCGCACCTCACTGCCTGCCGTGCCGACCCCTTCCCAAGCTCCGAGTGAGCAGTCCGGGTGGGCGGCGGGACGCTGACTGGTCGATTTGCCCCCGTATGCGGGGGTCAATCGACCACTCGGCGCCGGGAGGTTGGCCTTGGTCGACTGCGTGGCCTGAGTCGTGGAACTACTCATCTCGTGCTTAAGGCTGCGCAAAGGCGGAATCCGTAGTCTCCGCCGCATGCGCGCGCCGGCCGAGGGGACCCTGCGGAAAGTCGCGACCTTTGCCGCGACCTTCGGCATCGGCGTCGCCACCTACATCGCGATCGCCGAGGCCGGCGGCGGCTCACCGGTCTGCGTCGCGGGCGGCGGCGGCTGCCAGGCGGTCGCCGAGAGCTCCTGGTCGCACCTGCTCGGCGTCAACATCGCCGTCTTCGGCATCGTCGGCTACGTCCTGCTGCTGGCGTCGGCGCTGTTGCGCGGCGACGCGGCGCGGATGGCGGGCTTCGGCATCGCCCTCGGCGGCTTCGGCTACAGCCTCTTCCTCACCTATCTCGAGATCTTCAAGATCGAAGCGATCTGCCAGTGGTGCGTGGCGAGCGCGGTGCTGATGACCCTGCTCTTCGGCTTGAATGCAGTCCGTATGGTCAGCTACGTTGGGAGACCGGCATGAGCGGCAAGAGCTCCAGGGAAGCGCGGCGGGAAGAACGGCTGCAGGCCGAAAGCCAGGGCGACAGCGACGAGCGCCGCAGGCGCCTGCTGCAGATCGGCAGCGCCGCGGTCTTCATCGTCATCGTCGCGGTCGCGGTCGCGGTTGTCATAACCCAGAGCAGCTCGGACGGCGGCGACACCAGCCTGGAGGACGTCGCGCTGGTCGAAGGGGAGCTGCAGGGGCTTCCGCAGGAAGGGCTGACGCTGGGCGAGAAGAGCGCCGAGGTGACGCTGTTCGAGTTCGGCGACCTGCAGTGCCCGGTCTGCAAGAGCTACGCCGAAGGGATCGTGCCGGAAGTGATCGAGTCGAAGGTGCGCAGCGGCGAAGCGAAGATCGAGTTCCGCAACTTCGCGATCCTGGGCGACGAATCGGTGACCGCCGGCGCCGCGGCGCTCGCCGCCGGCCAGCAGGGCCGCGGCTGGAACTTCATCGAGCTCTTCTACCGCAACCAGGGGATCGAGGCCTCGGGCTACGTCACCGACGATTTCCTCACTGAAGTCGCCAGGGGCGCCGGGGTTCCCGACATCGCGCGCTGGAACAAGAACCGCAAGGACGAAGCGGGCGCGCTGCGCCTGGTCCAGCGCGAGAGCGAAGAAGCACAGCGGCTCGGCCTGACCGGGACGCCGTCATTCGTCGTAGCCGGCCCCAACAGCGACGGGATGGAAGTGCTCGGCACCCCCGGCGATGCCGGCACCCTGGAACGCGCGATCGAAGAAGCCTCCTGAGCTCTTCACGCCCAAGTTGACATAACCACCATTATCGTGCGTTGAATCGCCGACGCCGCCGAGACTAGGACGCGGACGCCAGCTCTTCCGGCAGCAGTGCGGCCATCGCTGAGGCGGTTTGACGATTGTCGATGACTCGCGGTGCGGCGAGGCGCACGCGCAGAAGGTCATTGACCATCGCCAGGAATCTCGCGTTCTCGGAGTCGGGGACAGGGATGGCCATCTTCTGTTCGAACCAGTCGCTGACCTCATGCCAGCGCCACACCTGCGGCCTCGTTCCCGGGCCGTTCAGGGCGCTCGGAAACCCTCCGGGACCCCGTTTTCCCTGCACCAGAAGCCGGATGCTCTCGTGGCTTCGTCTCAGGCGGTCCGCGATCTGGGCGATCGTGGCGAGGTCATCCGGCTCGACACGCATTAAGTCCGCCTCTGGAAAGACGCGCTGCAGGTCGTTCAACGCACTGAGCACGGCGTCGCCGAAGGTTGCTGCGGATCGCGCGAATTCAGCCTCGAAGACTCCGTCTCCGGCACGCGGAAGCCTCAGGCCGAGATCCTGAAGCCCCGCGTCATCGTAGGCGCGAACTGAATGATCGCCGTCCTCGGTGGCGCCCTCGATATGGAAACGAATCGTGAAAATATGGCTGGCTGGCTTAGTCATTTGTGAGGGCATTTGTCTACATACTTACGAATCCGCTGTGCTTCCGCGCCGACGTCTCTCGGTGTGCTGCTGATCGAATGGGCTCGACAGCTCGCCGTGCCGGTTCCCGGGCAGCGAAGCAGGCCCCAGTGGCTCCTTGGCACGTCTACCTCGAAGCCGCTCTTCTCAGCACCTTTCAAAGCCTTCTCGACCTCCTTCTTCGGATGCCTGGGCCTCATCGTATCGGCAGGCGTTGGATTTCGCCAACACAATTGGTAGGACTACCGCTTGGCGCCATGCTGGGTCAAGGGATCGGGAGGCCCCTCTTCTCCCCCCGCTCGGCGGGAACCTCGCGCTATTTGGAGAGAATCCGCGATGCGCTAACGCCGGTTGAGGATCGCGGCGGCGATCTGCTCGGGCGATGGCGGGCATCCCGGGATGCGGATGTCCACCTCGAGCAGCTGCTCGAGCGGCGGCGCCAGCTCGGCGGCGTCGGCGAGGACCCCGCAGCCCAGGGCACAGTCGCCGAGGGCGGCGACCAGGCGCGGCTCGGGCATCGCCTCGTAGGCGCGGCGCAAGGCAGTCTCCATGCGTGTGGTCACCGGCCCGGTGACGAGGAGCACGTCGGCGTGGCGCGGCGAGGCGACGATGTCGAGGCCGAAGCGCTGCAGGTCGTAGTGCGGCCCGGCGGTCGCGGCGAGCTCGTGCTCGCAGGCGTTACAGGAGCCCGCGTCGACGTGGCGGATGGCGAGCGATCCGGCGCGGCCTCGCCGCGGCAGGCCGGCTTCGCGGCGGACGCGCTGGAGATGGCGGAGCAGGACGAACACGTCAGCGGTCCACGCAGGCGTAGCAGAGCTCGAAGCTCTTGTTGATCAGCGGGAAGTCGGGCAACAGGTTGCCCGCGGTCGCCTGCGCCAGCGCCGGCCAGTTGGCGTAGGAGCCGGTGCGCAGGCGCAGCCGAGCGAGGCGCTGCGAGTCGGACTCCACCGCGCAGACGGTCTCCCCGCGCGGGCTCTCGACCCGGGCCACGCCGAGCGGGGCCGCAGGCGCGGCGGTTTCGGCCGCCTCGGGGGCGAATGGCTCGCAGAGCAGCTCGTCGAGGATCTCCAGGGTTGACTCCAGCTCGACCGCCCGCAGCTCGAGCCGGGCGGCGACGTCCCCCGTCGAAGCGGCCGGCGCGGCGGCGGCGAAGGACGAGCCATACCAGAGCCCAGGGCTCGAGCAGCGCGTGTCGATCCCGACCCCGGCCGCGCGCGCCGCGGGCCCGACCGCACCGAGCTCGGCAGCGGTGTCGCGGTCGAGCACTCCGACCCCGCCGAAGCGCGCCTGCGCCGAGGCGGAGAAGCGGATCTCGCGCCAGGCCCGGGCCGCGTCGGCCCGCAGCTCGCGCAGCTCCGCGCGTGCCCGGGCAGCGGCTGGCGCCGGCAGGTCGAGGGGGCTGGCGCCGACCTCCACCGAGCCGAAGAGGAAGCGGTGGCCGGCGAGGGCGGCGTTGGTTCGCATCGCCCGCTCCTTCAGCGCGGCGAAGGCCATGTTCCCGCCGGCGAAGCCGATCCCGGCGCAGACGGCGGCGATGTCGTTGAGGTGGTTGTAGAGGCGCTCCAGCTCGAGCAGCAGCGTCCGCGCCCGCCGCAGCGAGCGCGGGGCGAGCAGCCCGAGGACACTCTCGCAGGCCTGGGCGTAGGCGACCGAGTTGGAGACGGCGCAGGCGCCGCAGGCGCGCTGGGCAAAGGCCAGCGCCTCGGCCGGGCCCCTCCCCTCCGCCGCCCGCTCGAGGCCGCGGTGCTTGTGGAAGAGGCGCGGGTCGACGAGCAGGATCCGCTCGCCGACGACGTGGAAGCGGAAGTGCCCGGACTCGATCACGCCAGCGTGAACCGGCCCGACCGCGACGTCGTAGACCCCCTCCCCCTCGACCGGGACGGTCCAGCGGGCGGTGTCCTTCGGGTGGGCGACCAGCGGCCGCAGCGGCTCGTGACCGTCGAAGTCCAGCCCGTACAGGTCGTGTGCCTCGCGCTCGTCCCAGTCCGCGGCCGGGGCGATGTCGACGATCGTCTCCAGCTTCTGCCCGTCGGGCTCGGTGCTGAGGACGAGCGTGTCGGCGCCGCGGGCGAAGAGCGCGTTCCAGCGCTGCCCCGCCGGCGGGGCGGCGGCATGGGCCCCGCAGAAGCGGTGGCCCTCCTCCAGCGCGCGGCGGCAGGCGTCGCGCCAGCCCGCGGGCTCGACCGCGACCAGGTCGACCTCCTGGCGGGCGGCCGCCGCGCGCGCTCCGCCGGCGCGGCTCACCCGCCGCCTCCGGTCAGGGCCTCGACCACGGCCGATCCCGGCAGGGCGTAGGCGGCGGCGGTGAGGGCGAGAAGCGCCGTCGCCGCGACGCCCGCGAGCAGGCCCACCGAGCGCTCCGAGCGCGACGGGCGCCGCCCTCTCCCCTCCCCCAGCAGGCCCTCGAGCAGGGCGTGCGCGAGGCCGACGAAGCCGAGTGCCAGCAGCAGCGCGGCGAGCGCGGAAACCGCGATCAGGCCGGCGTCCATGCCGCCGAGCAGGATCATCACCTCCGAGACGAAGAGCGGCGACGGCGGTAGCCCGGCGAGCGAGACCAGGCTCACGGTCATCGCCAGCGCGGTCGGCGGGCTGGTCCGGCCGAGGCCCCGCGGCGCTCGCTCGGCGGTGGCCGGATCGTTGCGCAGCAGCGGGATCGCGGTGTAGAAGCCGAGCGCCTTGGCGATCGCGTGGCCGAGCACGTGGAGGACCACACCGGCGATCGCCAGCGGGGTGCCGAAGCCGATCCCGAGCGCGAGGATCCCCATGTGCTCGAGGCTCGAGTAGGCCAGCAGGCGCTTCCACGGCAGCGGCCGCCAGAGAAAGGGCACGGCGATCAGCAGCGAGACCAGCCCGAAGCCGACGAAGAGCTCCTGAACGGCGCCGGCGCCGAGCGCCGGTTCGAGCGCCAGCTTGCTGCGCCAGGCGATCAGCAGCACGGTCGGCAGCAGTGCCGCGGAGAGCAGTGCGCTGACCGGCGGCGGCGCCTCGCTGTGGGCGTCCGGAAGCCAGTTGTGGACCGGCGCCCAGCCGATCTTGCTCGCCAGGCCGACGAGGATCAGGACGAAGGCGGCCAGCGTGGCCTCCGACCCCAGCCCGGCGGCGAGCCCGGAGAGCGAGCCCCAGTCGAGGCTGTCGACGCCTCCGCCGCCGCCGCCGCCGCCGGCGAAGAGCACGACGATCCCCAGCAGAGCGATCGCGAGCCCGAGCGTGGTGAGCACGACGTACTTCCAGCCCGCCTCGAGCGCGCTGCGCTTGCCGCTGAATGCGACCAGGAGGGCCGAGGCGGCAGTCGTCACCTCGATCAGCAGCCAGGCGAGGGCGAGGTTGTCGATCAGCGGCAGGGCGATCAGAGCCGCCCAGAAGACGTTGAAGGCCGCGTAGTACCAGACGTGGGAGCGGCGGGCGCTGAACCAGCTGCGGCCGGCGTGACGCAGGTAGAGCGGCGAGACCGCGGCGCTGGCGAGGCCGACGACGGCGATCAGGGCGAGGAAGACGCCCGCGGCCGGGTCGAGCACGAACCAGCTCCCCTGCCCGGCATCCTCGGGCGCCGCGGCCAGGGCGAGGACCGCCAGCGCCAGCGCCAGCGCGGCGGTCAGCGTTGCGCCGGCGAGGCCGAGCCTGTCGGCGGCGCGCGGCGACGGCATCGGGAGGACGACGACGGCGGCGCCGAGCGGCACCGCGACGGCGGCGATCGCAAGCGCGTCAGTCACGGAGGCCCCTGAGCAGGTCGGTGTCGCCGCTGCCGACCTCGCCGTAGATCTTCTGGCTGAAGGCGACGGCGACGGCGACGATCAGGACCAGGTCGAACAGCACGCCGAGCTCGATCGCGAACGGCACCCCGCCCGGGGCCGCGATCGCCAGCATGTAGACGCCGTTCTCGGCGACGAGGATGCCGAGCAGCTGCAGCAGGGCAGGCCGCCGCATGATCACGATCGCGAGCCCGAGCGCGATCAGCGCGACCGCCCCGTGTTCGGCGGCCGGCTGTCCCAGCCCCAGCGGCGGCGTCACCGCCACCGCGGCGAAGGAGAGCGCCGTCGCGGTGAGCAGCCGGACGACGACGGTCGTCGTCGGCACGACGAGACGGGGCTCCGGCGTACGGCGGCGGGCCGCCATCAGCAGCGCGGGAAAGGTGACGCCGCGGACGACGAGGATCAGCGCCGCCGCGACCAGGTCGGCGCGGCTCTCGCCCGCGAGGCCGATCGCGACTCCCCCCAACAGCAGCGCCTGAGCGGCGAAAAGGAGGATGGCGAGGCTGCGGCGGCGCGCCAACAGCACGCCGAAGCCGAGGATGACGAGCGCCGACACCGCCGTCTGGCTCACGTCGCGCCCCCGACCAGCCAGCTCGCCAGCCCGACCAAGGCCAGTAGGCATCCCCCGGCGAATAGGGCAGGCGCCCGCAGGATCCGCATCTTGGCCTGGGCCGTCTCGCTCAGCGCGAGCGCTGCGCAGAGCAGCACGAGGGCGACGGCGAGGCAGCCGAGCTGCGCGCCGAACCCTCCCCAGTGAGGCAGGAACAGCTCAGCGGCAAGGACGAGCACGATCCAGTGGCGGGCGGCCGCGCTCCACTCGAGCAGCGCGAGGTCGCGCCCGGCGTACTCGAGCAGCGGGCCCTCGTGGATCATCGTCAGCTCGAGGTGCGTGTCGGGATTGTCGATCGGCTGGCGCCCGGTCTCGAAGAGGACGACGAGCGCGAAGGCCGCCGCCGCACACCAGTGGACGGGCTCGCTCCAGACGGAGCTGCCGCCGGCGGCAGCCTCGATCGCTACGAGGTCGGTGCTGCCCGCCGGCAGCGCGACGAGGACGATCGCCAGCAGCAGCAGCGCCTCGGCGAAGACCGAGAGGGTCAGGTCGCGACTCGACCCCATCAGCGCGAAGCCCGAGCCCGTGTCCCAGCTCGCGGCGGCGAGGGCGAACCGCGCCAGGGCCAGGAGCCCGACCAGGACGACGACATCGTTGCCCAGCGGCCAGGCGGGCGAGAGGCCGGCGATCGGCACCAGGAAGAGGGCGAGCGCCATCGCCGCTGCGACGACGCAGGGGGCCAGCCGGTAGACGATCGTGGTCGGCTGCGGGTCGGCAAGGGTCTTGCCCCAGAGCCTGCGCAGCTCACGGTATGGCTGTAGCGGCGAGGGCCCGCGCCGTCCCTGGAGGCGCGCCTTGATCGCCTGCACCGTGCCCGGCAGCAGCGGCGCCAGGGCAAGGCCGCCGGCGATCTGGATCGCACCGGCGAGCGCGGTCACCCGATCGCTCCCGTGCGGACGAGGGCGAGCAGGACGAGCATCAGGGCCAGCAGGTAGGCGGCGTAGGCGCGCACGCTCCCCGACTGGATGCGGCGGGCGATCCGCGCCCCCTTCAGCGCACCTCGCTGCACCGGCGCGTAGAGCGCGGTGTCGAACAGGTGTGGGATCTCGCTGCGGTAGCGGGCCGACTGCACCAGGCCGCGCTCGCGCAGAACCGTGATCTCCCGCCGGGGGCGCATGACGCTCTCGAGTGCGAGGCGCAGCGGCTTGGTGAAGCCCGCAGAGCTCCACTCCAGCCGTGAATCGAGTGGCTGGCCGCAGGCCCAGGCGGGAATTGGGGCGCTGCGGCGGGCGCCGCGGAGGCGCCAGAGCAGGGCGCTCAGCGCGAGCAGGCCGGCCAGCAGCCAGGGCGAGGGCAGCGAGCCGGTCCCGGGGACGGCCAGGCCCGGCTGGGCGGAGAGCTCGCCCCCGGGCGCGACCAGCCCCATCAGCGCCGGCAGGAGCAGGCCCGGCGCCGCGCCGAGGGCGACGCAGCAGGCAGCGAGGAAAACCGGTGCGAAACGCATCGCGGCCGGCGCCTCGACCGCCTCTGCGGCGGCGGAGGTGCGCGGCGCGCCGAGCAGCACCAGGCCGACGACCTTGACGAAGCAGAAGACGGCGAGCGCCGCCGTCGCGGCGAGCCCGGCCGCCGCCAGCGCTCCGGCGAGCCCGACGCCGGGGGTCGAGTCGATCGCGACGTGGATCAGCGCCTGCAGGGTCAGCCACTCCGAGGCGAAGCCGTTGAGCGGCGGCAGGCCCGCGATCGCCATCGAGCCGACCAGGAAGGCGCCGCCGGTCCACGGCATGCGCCGCAGCAGCCCGCCGACGCGATCGAGCTCGAGTGAGCCCACCGTTCGCTCGAAGGCGCCGGCGACAAGGAACAGCAGCGCCTTGAAAACCGCGTGGTTGAGCACGTGGAGGAGCGCGGCGGCGAAGGCGATCGCCGCCCAGGTGCTGTCGCCCTCGGAGGCGAAGAGGATCGAGGCGCCCAGCCCGAGCGCGACGATGCCGACGTTCTCGATCGAGCTGAACGCCAGCAACCGCTTCAGATCGTGCTGGACGAGGGCGTAGAGGATGCCCCCCAGGGCGGAGAGGAGGCCCAGCGCGAGCACGACGAGGCCGGACCAGAGGGGCGCCGGTGCGGCCCACTCAAAGAGGACGCGGATCAGGCCGTAGAGCGCGACCTTGATCATCACCCCCGACATCAGCGCCGAGACGTGGCTCGGCGCCACGGGGTGGGCGCGCGGCAGCCAGGAGTGCAGCGGCATCAACCCGGCCTTGGTGCCGAAGCCGACGATCGCAGCGATAACGATTAGCGCCTGCACAGCGGCTCCCTGTGCGACGAGCGAGCCCGGGTCGGAGAGCGCCCCGTAGTGGGCGAGGGCGAGCAGCGAGATCCAGACGCCCGCCCCGCCGAGGTGGGTCACGGCGAGGTAGACGAAAACGGTGTGACGAGCCGCGGGCCCAGTGCTGCGGACCAGGATCGCCGCGGCGGGCGCCAGGGTCATCAGCTCCCACCAGGCGAGCAGGGTGGATGGGTCGCGAGCCGTCACGAACCCCGCGAGGGAGAGGAGAAACAAGCCGGAGAGGGCGAGCAGGGCCGGCGCACGGTTGGCGCCGGCGAGGTAATCGTGCGCGTAGAGCAGTGCAGGCAGGGCGACGATCGCCAGCGTCGCCAGGAAGAAGCCGCTCAACCCGTCGATCCCGAACGCCGGGCTGAGGTTGTCGTGGAAGCCCGCGCCGATCGGGGCGGCGCCGAAGAGGACGAGGGCGCCGCCGAGCCCCAGAAGCCCGATCCCCAGCGCCTGCAGGGCGAGCGTGCGGCCACCGTTCAGGCCGATTAGAGGGCCGACCGTCCCGGTTGCCAGCAGGACGATTCCGAGCTCGACGAGCCAGTCCAGGCCGCTCAACTCGGCAGGCCTACCGCGACCGTGTCTTCGCGGTCGCCCGGACAGCCTCGGCGGTAGATCCGCCGAGCTCTCCGAGCAGGGCATTTGCTTCCTCCAGGTGCGAGCCGATCACCTGCCTGGCCGTCTCCAGCAGCTGGAAAATGCGTGGGTCGCGCACCCGGTAGTAGACGCTGGTCCCCTCGCGCCGGGCCTCCAGCATGCCCTGCCTGCGCATCGCGCCCAGATGCTGGGAGGTGCCACTCGAGTCGATCCCGAGCTCTGCCTGCAGGTCCCCCACCGTCATCTCGCCGTCCCTGAGCAGCTCGAGCACGCGAACCCGGGCCGGATGCCCGAGGGTGCGAAAGAAGGTCGCCTTGAGCTCGGAGAGCTGTTCCATACCTTAAGAACTTATAAGATTTCCACCTTCAACGTCATTGCAGGTTTGCCCGGCCCCAGGCGAGGGGCTTGGTGATCGGCGGGGACTTGGGCAGCTCGCCGCGCTGGACCTGGTCCAGGGTCAGCGGCGAGGCTTCGATGTTGGCGACGGTGTCGCGGTTGCAGCGGCAGCCGTCGGCGAAGAGCTTCCAGGGGCGCTCGAGGCGGTCCTGCCAGCGTGCGGTGCCCGGCTGCTCGGCGCGGACGTGCTCGACGAAGAGCAGCTGGCCGCCCGGCTTGAGGATCCGCGCGGCCTCGGCCAGCGCCGCGCGCGGGTCGGGAACCGTGCAGAGCACCAGGGTGAAGACGGCGGTGTCGAAGCTGCCGTCATCGAAGGGCAGCCTTTCGGCGCCCGCCTCGATCAGCTCGACCCCCGAGCTCGACTCGGCGAGCTTCTGGCGCAGGCGCTTGCTCATGTGCGGGTCGGGCTCGGCCATGACCACCTCGGTGCCGGCGGGAAACAGGCCGAGGTTGGCGCCGGTGCCGGCGCCGATGTCGATCGTCCGCCCCTTGGCCGCGGCGAGCACCTCGCGACGCCGCTCGCGCAGCCCCGCCTCTTCGCTGCCCTTCAGCAGCGCGTCGTAGAAGGACGAGAACGCCCGCCCCCAGGTCGCGTCGTAGATCCGGCCCATTGCCTTCAGTGAAGCATTTTCCACACCATCGTGGGGAAAATGCTGCAATCGATCAGGCTGCGCGCTGCTTCTCCGCCTCGCTTTGGTCCGACTCCTCCGCCTTGCTCTGCGCGGCGCGCTCCTCGTAGGCGTGGCGGGCGCTGTGGTCGACCTCGGTCATCAGCTTGTCGACCTTCATCAAGCGGCCCAGGCCCTCGCGCCAGGGGCGCGGCATCAGCGCGACAAACTTGAACAGGATCCCGTTCTGGCGCGGCACCCAGACGTCGAAGCGCGGCACTTCGAGCGCGTCGACGATCTCGTCGGCGACGTCGGAGGCCTCGACCGCCTTGATCATCTTCTGGCCGACGCCGGAGGTGAGCTCGGTGTTGACCACGGTGGGCATCACGCAGGCGATCTCGATATCGGTGTCGCGCAGCTCGGCCCGCACCGCCTCGCTGACCCCGACCACGGCGTGCTTGGTGGCGGAGTAGGTGGCGATCCCTGGGAAGCCGCCTTTGCCCGCCTGCGAGGCGAGGTTGACGATCTGGCCGCCGTTGCGCGGGCGCATCCGCTCGATCGCCAGCTGCATGCCGACGATCACGCCATAGACATTGATGTCGAGCTGGCGCTTGATCGAGTCGTCGGGCTCCTCGGTAAACGGAGTCACGGGCATGATCCCGGCGTTGTTGACGACGACGTCGAGCGGCCCGAGCTCGCGCTCGGCCTCATCGAGGAAGGCGGCGAAGGAGGCGCGGTCGGTGACGTCGAGCGCGACGGCGATCGTGCCGCCGCGCAGCTCTGCCGCCGTCTTCTCCGCCAGATCGAGGTCGAGGTCGCCGATCGCGACGCGGCAGCCCTTGCGCACCAGCGCCGTCGCCGTCGCCTTGCCGATCCCCCGGGCTCCGCCGGTGATCGCCACGACCTTGCCGCTGAGTGAGCGTCGCTGCTTCGCCATGCCGGTCCTCCTTCTCCGGGGCCTAGGCCGCCGGCTTGTAGACGGTGACCACGGCGGCGCCGCCGAGGCCGATGTTGTGCTGCAGAGCGGTCTTGGCGCCGTCGACCTGTCGCTTGTCGGCTTCGCCGCGCAGCTGCCAGGTCAGCTCCGAGCACTGCGCCAGCCCGGTCGCGCCGAGCGGGTGGCCCTTGGAGATCAGCCCGCCGGAGGGGTTGACGACGACCTTGCCGCCGTAGGTGGTCGCTTCCTCCTCGACCAGCTTGTGCCCCTCCCCCTCCGCCGCGAACCCGAGCGCTTCGTAGGTGATCAGCTCGTTGGCGCTGAAGCAGTCGTGCAGCTCGCAGACGTCGACCTGCTCGGCGGCGATGCCGGCCTCGGCATAGGCCTCGTCGGCGGCCTGCTTCGACATGTCGGAGCCGACGATCGTCATGCAGTTGGCGTCCTCGGCGAAGGTCGAGCCGAGGTCGGTGACCATCGACTGGCCGGCGATCTCGATCGCCTGGTCGCCGAGCCCGTGCTCTTCGACGTAGCGCTCGGAGGCGACGATCGCGCAGGCCGAGCCGTCGGAGGTCGGCGAGCACTGCAGCTTGGTCAGCGGGTCGTGGATCATCTTCGCCGCCTTGATGTCCTCGAGCGAGTACTCGTCCTGGAACTGGGCGTAAGGGTTGTTGACCGAGTGCTTGTGGTTCTTCCAGCCGATCCAGGCGTAGTGGTCGGGGTTGGAGCCGTACTTGTCCATGTGGTCGCGGCCCGCGTTGCCGAACATCTGTGGCGCCGGCGGCGACTGCTCGGGGTCGCGGATCTCGAACATCCGCATCGCGTGCTTGTCGAGCGCGTTGGTGCGGTCGGTGTACTTGACGCCGAGCGAGCCCGGCTCCATCTTCTCGAAGCCGAGCGCCATTGCGCACTCGACCAGGCCGCCCTTGACCGCCTGGCGGGCGAGGAAGAGCGCCGAGGAGCCGGTCGAGCAGTTGTTGTTGACGTTGACCACGGGAATCCCGGTCAGGCCGAGCTGGTAGAGCGCCCGCTGGCCGTAGGTCGAGTCGCCGTAGCAGTAGCCGGCGAAGGCCTGCTCGATGTCCTCGTAGGGGATGCCGGCGTCGGCGAGCGCCTTCTCCCCCGCTTCCTTGGCCCAATCGGGGTAGTCGCCCTCCTTCGTGCCCGGCTTCTCGAACTTGGTCATCCCGACCCCGATCACGTACGTGCGGTTGCTCAAAGTCTCTCCCTAGGTCAGCCGCGGGCGCGCGCGGCAAATTGGCTGGCTGGCCAAGAAATCTACCGGGCCACGCCGGTTCGCGCGACCGGAACCCCGTTTGCCGGGGCGCAGCACCGCCAGCCGAGTAGCCTGGTGGGTCGTGATCCTGGCCGAGTTGAGCACCGATCCGGCCGCGGGGGTCGGCATCTTCGCCGCGCTCGCGGCCGGGGTCGTCTCCTTCCTCTCCCCCTGCGTGCTGCCGCTCGTCCCCGGCTACCTCTCCGCGGTCAGCGGCGTCTCCGCGAGCGAGCTCGAGAACGCCGGCTGGCGCCGCGTGCTGGGACCGAGCCTGCTCTTCGTCGCCAGCTTCTCGGCGATCTTCATCGCCCTCGGGCTGACCGCGACCGGCCTCGGCGCGACCCTGCAGGACCACAAGCAGCTGCTGACCAAGGTCTCGGCGGCGCTGATCGTGGCGATGGGCGTGCTCTTCGTCGCCTCGCTCTTCGTCGCCCGACTGAACCGCGAGTGGCACGTCGATGCCCTGCTCGAGCGGGCGGGCAGGGGCGGCCCGATCGTCGCCGGCGCCGCCTTCGCGATCGCCTGGACCCCCTGCATCGGCCCCACCCTCGGCGCGATCCTCTCCGCCGCCGCGCTCTCCGGCTCGGCCGCTCGCGGCGCCTTCCTGCTCGCCGTCTACTCGGCCGGCCTGGCGATCCCCTTCCTGCTCACCGCCGTCGCCTTCTCGCGCATGACCACCGCCTTCGCCGTCGTCAAGCGCCATTACCAGGCGATCGTCGCCACCGGCGGCGCGATCCTGATCGTGATGGGCGTCCTGATCTGGACCGGCGAGCTGACCCAGCTCAACATCGAGGCCGAACGCCTGATCAACGAAATAGGCCTCGACTTCCTCAACGGCGTCTGAGGCTTTCTGTCTGACGTAGCAAATACGCTGTAGAAACAACAAGGCCCCGACCGCATAGCTCCGAAGAGCCAGAGGCGGGCCCGGGGCGTCTCAGACAACATAGCGCAACGAGCGGATGGTCGCGGGATCACCGCCTGCTGCCCTAACCGGCAGCATCCGCTGAGAATGCGGTCATAGGCGGCCCGGTCCATCCTTCTCCTGTTGTGCAGGGGTTCCGGGAACGGGACAAGCGACCCTCTTCGAAGAACTTGGGCCGGAGCTTCAGGTCTGCTTGGGGGCGACGGTCTCGACCAACTCGCGGCCTACCGCCTCGGTCTCTTCGAGGCCGGCGTCGTCTAGCTCCTGCGAGCAGACGATGCGGAAGCGGCCGGTGCCGATCGCCGAGTCGGGCATGACCGGCAGGCCGCGGATCTCCTCCCAGCCCAGCCTTTCGACCTCGAAGGGGTTCATCCGCACCTCCGCCGCCGGAAACGGGCAGTTGCGGTTGTGCTGGTCGATCGCCTTGGAGATCGCCTCCAAGTTCTTCGCCTCGGGAGAAGCCATCGGGTCCTCAGTTTAGGACGGATCCTCCAGCCCGTCGCCGAGCACTCCCTTCTCGCTCGCTGGCGCGCGTCTGTTCCACCACCGCACGTTGCGCGTCGGGTAGGGCCCTTTTCGCCGCAGGCCCCAATATCCGACGCCACAGCGGGGCCAATGCGCCGTCGATGTAGATCGTGTTGGCAAGGCGACTCCCGCCACCATCACCCGGCTCGACGAGATGGCGGTGCCCCATGCGCGCACCGGGAAGACGTGCCTCGTCAGTGAACAAACGCCCCTCTTCGTACTCGACGACGTGAAATCGAAGGCGCAGGCCGGTGCGGAAAACGATCCGTGCCGTGGCGCCGGCCGAGAGCGGACCGTCGATCGTGGCGCTCTTGATCTCGGCGTTCCACCGCGGCCACGCCGCCACATCGAAATAGGCCCGCTCCCAGATCGCGCTCGGCTCCACGTCGGCCTCAAGCGTGCTTGTCGTCTCCCATCGACTCATCGGTAGATCCCCTTCTCCAGTAGTTCGATGTTTGCATTCACCCAGCGATCGAGATTGCTCTCGTCGAGCAGAGGGCCGTCGAGCACGTCCCCCAGCAAAGGCATGAAGCTGAGCGGTGCCCAGATCAGAAAGAAATGCTGCAGCGTCACCCAGGTGCGGTCCGCGTCCTCCCGCAGGGCTCCGGCGGTGGCGAGGCTGTCGATCTCCCTCCGCCCCCCCTCGATCAGCACTCGGAAGAAGCGAACCGTGCCGGGGGTGCGCTCGATCAGCGCCCGTCCGATGTAGGCGCAGACCGCTGGGTGCTCTCGCATGACCCGTGTCGTCTGCGCGGCGCGCTGCCGCAACAGTTCAGTCCCCTCTGCCTGCTCGTCTGAGGCATACGCATCACCGAACTTCCGTAGGGCCCAATCGTCAACCGCCTCCACCAGCCCCTCCTTGCCGCCGAAATGATGAACGACAAGTGCGGGCGAGACGTCGCAGATTTTGGCCACCTGTCTCAGGGAGCTTGCCTCGATTCCCCGTTCGGCAAAGAGGCCCAAGGCGGAATCGATGATCTTCTCTCGGGCGGAAATCGCAGTGGGCGGCACCGAACGCATGTTCAGTCGAAACTGTACAGATGTTCAGCCAGGCCGAGTGGCAGCCTCCCGCCGCTGCCGGGCGTACCGTTTTCCTGTGACGATCCAAAGCTGGACCCGCGTAGTCGCGCATCTGGATATGGACGCGTTCTATGCGTCGGTCGAGTTGCGGCGGCGGCCTGAGCTGCGGGGGAAGCCGGTGGTGGTCTGTGGGTCGGGGCCGCGGGCTGTTGTGACCACGGCCAGCTATGAGGCGCGCAGGCTGGGTGGGATCCACTCGGCGATGCCGGCGGCGGTTGCGCGGCGGCGGCTGCCGGACGCCGTCTACCTGAGGCCTGACTTTCCCGCCTATCGCGAGGCCTCGGTGCGGGTGATGGAGGTCCTGCGGGCCAACGTCGAGACGGTCGAGGTGGTCGGCCTCGACGAGGCCTACCTCGAGCTCAGCGACCTCTTCTCGCCGAAGGCGACGATGCGGCGGATCGCGACCCAGATCCGCGAGGACCTCGGGCTGACCTGCTCGATCGGGATCTCCGAGAACCGGCTGCTGGCGAAGATCGTCAGCGAGCTGGGCAAGCCCGCCGGCCTCGTCGTGCTCTCGCGGGCAGAGGCGCTGGAGCGCTTCGCGGGCGAGCCGCCGGGCCTCGTCCCGGGGATCGGCCCCAAGACCGTGCTCAGGCTGGAGCGGATGGGGATCGGCACGCTGGCCGACCTGCGCGGGCACGACCCGGCGGCGCTGGAGCGGGCCTTCGGGCCGCGCATGGGCCGCTGGCTGCCGGCGCGGGCGCGCTTCGAGGACGCGACCCCGATCGCGGTCGAACGCGAGACCAAGTCGCAGTCGGCGGAGACGACCTTCGACATCGACGTCGCCGACCGGGCCGAGATGGCCGACCACGTCGCCTCGCTCGCCAAGGAGCTCTGCCGCCGCCTGCGCTCGCGCGACCTCGCCGGCCGCACGATCGGGATCAAGGTCCGGCTCGACGACTGGACCAACATCACCCGCTCCCAGACCCTCGACGAACCGACCAACGACCCCGACATCGTCGCCCCCACCGCCCTCGCCCTCCTCCACGCCTACGCCCCACCCCGCCCCGTCCGCCTCTTGGGCGTGCGTGTGGCCAGCTTTCACGACGAGTCTCCGGTCGACTCGCCCGCCCAGATGCAACTCGGCGTCGCGTAGAGGCCCATCCCGTAGGGCCGGAACGTCTTGTACTTTTTGCGCGGCGAGGCCAGCGGACAGCCGCAAACTGTCATCGCAAAAAGTTAAGTGGAGGCCCTACGGGATGGGCCTCCATGCGAGAATCGGGCCATGAACGGCGATCGCCTCACCGGACTCGACTCCTCGTTCCTGCACCTCGAACGCGCCGGCGCCCACATGCACGTCGCCTCGGCGATCATCTTCGAGGGCGCGCCGCCCACGCACGAAGAGTTCCGCGACCAGATCGAGTCGCGCCTGCACCTCGTGCCGCGCTTCCGCCAGAAGCTGCGCTTCGTCCCCTTCGACCAGGGGCGGCCGGTCTGGGTCGACGACCCGTTCCTCAACCTCGACTACCACGTGCGCCGCACGGCGCTGCCCGCGCCCGGCTCCGAGGAGCAGCTGCGCAACCTCGCATCGCGGATCTTCTCCCAGCAGCTCGACCGGACCAAGCCGCTCTGGGAGCTGTGGCTGGTCGAGGGCCTCGACGAAGATCGCTTCGCCGTGATCGGCAAGAGCCACCACGCGCTGGTCGACGGCATCTCCGGCGTCGACATCACCACCGTCCTCTTCGACCTCGAGCAGGAGCCCGACCACCCGCCGGTGCGGCCGCCGAAGTGGGCGCCCCGCCCCGAGCCGACCGACCTCGAGCTGCTCGGCGACGCGCTGCGCGAGCGTGCGACCAGCCCGCGCGAGCTCGTGCGCGGCGTGCGCGCCGCCCTGCGCGGGCCGCGCCAGGTGCTGCGCGAGCTCGTCGACGTCGGCAAGTTCCTCGAGGGCGCCGCGGCGGCTCCGCAGACGCCGTTCAACGTCGAGATCGGCTCGCATCGCCGGATCGCCTTCGCCCGCGCCGACCTCGGCGATTTCAAGCGGGTCAAGAACGCCCACGGCGGCACGGTCAACGACGTCGTCCTCTCGGTCGTCGCCGGCGCGCTCGGCAACTACCTGCGCGCCCGCGGCCATGACACCGACGAGCTCGAGATGCGGGCGATGGTCCCGGTCAGCGTGCGTGCCGACGAGGAGCACGGCGCGCTCGGCAATCGCATCTCGGCGATGATGGCGCCGCTGCCGGTCTCCTCGCAGGACCCGGTCGAGCGCCTGCGCCGGGTCAGCGAGACGATGGGCGACCTGAAGGGCTCCGGCCAGGCGGTCGGCGCCGAGCTGCTGACCAGGCTGACCGACTTCGCGCCGCCGACGATCGCCTCGCAGGCGGCGCGCCTGCAGCCGGCCCAGCGCTTCTTCAACCTCGTCGTCACCAACGTCCCCGGCCCGCAGTTCCCGCTCTACCTGCTGGGCCGCCGCATGGACTCGATCTTCCCCCTGGTCCCGCTCGCCCGCCGCCAGGCGCTCTGTGTCGGGATCATGTCCTACGACGGCAAGATCGATTTCGGCCTGGTCGGCGACTACGACGCGATGGCCGACCTCGACAGCTTCGGGCTCGACCTCGAAGCTGCCTGTGCCGAAGCGATCGCCGCGGCGCCGCCGGCCGACGAGTCTCAGCGCAGCGAGCGGGCGCGCACCCGGAACGGCGCGGTGTCGGTCAGGTAGTTCCAGTCGAGCCGCCGGGCGCTGAAGCCCTCGGCGCGGCTGTCGGCGTTGATCACCACCGCGGTCACCCGCTGGAAGCGCCCGGGCCGCGGCAGGCGGACGACGATCGTGCCGCCGCGCCGCTTGAAGCTCAGCTTGGAGACGACGCGCCCGCCGCGCTCGCTGCCGAGCCGCCCGACCAACGCCAGGCCGGCGGCGACGCCGCGCGGCGCCAGCGCCCGGGCGACGACGGCCCGCCCGCCCTTCACCGGCACCCGCAGCAGCTGGAAGGTGGCGTGGTTGAGCGAGCGCTGCAGCACCCGCCCGCCGGGCGGCAGCGTCCCCTGGCGCGGCACGTCGGGGTAGCGGCGGCCCTCGCGGAAGCGGTGGCCGGTGCGCCACTCGGCCAAGTCGCGGGCGAAGCGGGCGAAGTCGCGGCTGAAGTCCGAGCCGCCCGCGGCGCGGATCGCCGCGCCGTAGCTGGCGACCGAGAAGCCGCCCGGCCGCGTGTGCAGCGCCCGTGCCCAGGCGCTGCGGACGATGTCGCGCCCGTACTGGCGGACCAGCCACTCGTTCCAGACCGTCGCCCCGTACTGGCGGATCGAGTTGGCGGTAAGCGGCGTGCGGTAGAGGCGCACCCAGCGGCGCACGTAGCGCAGGTAGTCGTCGATCCCGTTGTAGACCTGGTCCTCCATCCAGACCGCGGTCGACTCGGCCATCCAGGCGTCCTGGTAGGCGTCGTAGCCCATCTGCAGGATGTGGCAGTACTCGTGCGCGAACGTGACCTCGAGCACCGACCGGCGCCCGGTGCCGGGGTACTGCTTCGGGTCGTAGTCGTTGTCGAGCACGAGGTAGCCATGCAGGCGCCGCGGCAGGCGGTTGCCGCGCGGGACCTGGCCGCGGTCGGGGGCGGCGTAGCCGAACAGCAGCCGGCCCAACTCCTTCAGGTAGACGTCGGTCTTGCCCCGCTTGCCGCCCCGCCGCCCGTCGGAGCGCGGCTCGCGCCAGCCGAGCCGCCTGTTCTCGTTCGCGTACACGTGGGCCGCGACCCGCAGCACCCGCTCGATGTAGTCGGGGATGCCGTCGCCGTCGGCGCTGCCGTTGACGTCGCCGAGGTCGGGCGCGTCGATCCCCTCTGCGACCCAGTGCACGCAGAACTGCCCGGCGCAGGCGGGCGAGCGCGGCGCTTCGGGCACCGAGTAGGAGTGGCGCGCCGGATCGGGGCGGTCGGTCGGCCGCGCGAGCGGCTGGCGGAAGGTCCACTGGTCGCCGGCCAGCGCACCCGCGGGCAGCGCCCAGAGCGAGGCCAGAATGGCGAGCATGAACGCGATCAGCCCTGCTTTTGCCCGCATCGGGGCAAATCTACAGGCCCGCGGGGCGCTGCCCGGCCGCCCCGACGGCGATACTTCAGGCGTGCTCCCGCCGAGGACCCCGTGCGCATAGCGCTCGCCCAGATCAACCCCACCGTCGGCGACGTCGACGGCAACGCCGCCAAGGTCGCCGAGTGGATCGAGCGCGCCGAGGCCGCGGGCGCCGAGCTGGTCGTCTTCCCCGAGCTCTGCATCCCCGGCTACCCGGCCGAGGACCTCTACCTCAAGCGCCACTTCGTCGCCGCCAACCTCGCCGCGGTCGAGGGGCTGGCCGCCAACGTCGGTGAGATCGTCGCCCTGGTCGGCTTCGCCGAGCCCGTCGCCGGCGGCGGCGACCGCCGCCACGCGCACAACTCCGTCGCCGTGCTCCACACCGGCGAGGTGCGCTCGATCTACCGCAAGAACCGGCTGCCCAACTACGCCGTCTTCGACGAGCAGCGCTACTTCGTCCCCGGGGACGAGCCGGCGAGCACCGCGGTCGGGGGCGTCGCGGTCGGGCTGACGATCTGCGAGGACCTCTGGGAAACCGGCCCGCCGGCCTCGACCGAGGCGGCGCAGGGCGCCGAGCTGATCGCCAACCCGTCGGGCTCCCCCTACCACCGCGGCAAGGGCCGCGAGCGCGAAGCGATGTTCGCCGCGCGGGCGCGTGAGTACGGGACCCATCTCGCCTTCTGCAACCTGGTCGGCGGTCAGGATGAACTCGTCTTCGACGGCCACAGCTTCGTCGTCGACCCGCGCGGCGCGGTGATCGCCCGCGCGGCGCAGTTCGAGCAGGAGCTGCTCGTCTGCGATATCCCGGCCGCGGGCCCGGCGCCGCTCGCCGAGCCGCTGCCCGACCTCGACGAGGTCTACGCGGCGCTGGTCCTCGGCCTGCGCGACTACGCCGGCAAGAACGGCTTCCGCCATCTCGGCCTGGCGCTCTCGGGCGGGATCGACTCCGCCCTCGTCGCGATGCTCGCCGCCGACGCGGTCGGCGGCGATTCGGTCACCTGCGTGGTCATGCCCTCGCCCCATTCAAGCGATGAAACCCAGGGCGACGCGCGGAATATCGCCGCCAACCTCGGCGCCGCGGCGATCGAGATCCCGATCGAGGCGACGATGGCTGCCTACGAGGGCGGCCTGGGCGAGTCGCTCGGCGGCCTCGCCGGGGAAAACATCCAGGCGCGGATCCGCGGCAACATGATGATGGCGCTCTCCAACAAGCACGGCTGGTTGGTCGTGACCACCGGCAACAAGAGCGAGATGTCAGTCGGCTACGCCACCCTCTACGGCGACATGGCAGGCGGCTTCGCGGCGATCAAGGACGTGCCGAAGGCGCTCGTCTACGAGCTCGTGCGACGCCGCAACGAGCGCGCCGGGCGCGAGCTGGTGCCGGCCTCGGTGCTCGAGCGAGCGCCCTCGGCCGAGCTGCGGCCCGATCAGCTCGACAGCGACACGCTGCCGCCCTACGAGCTGCTCGACCGCGTGCTCGAGGCCTACGTCGAGCGCGACCAGGGCCGCGAGGAGATGGTCGCGGCGGGCCTGCCTGCCGATGTCGTCGACGAGGTCACGCGGATGGTCGACCGGGCCGAGTACAAGCGCCGTCAGGCGGCGCCGGGGCTACGGATAACCCCCAAGGCCTTCGGCCGCGACCGCCGCCTCCCGATCACGAACCGCTACAGCGGCTAGACGTGCCTCAACTTAAGTACCCATAGTGGCCTCTAAGTTGAGGCACGTCACTTGGGGAGGGGGCGGATGGCGATCGTCATCTGGGCGGTGGCGCAGAGTTTCTCCTCGGCGTTGAGGACCTCGGCCTCCCAGACCCACGTGGTGCGGCCGCGGTGGCGGGCCTGGGCGCGGACCTCGGCGTGGCCGGCGGTGATCGGGCGGATGAAGCTGACGGCGATCGACTGGCCCATCGCCGCCATCCCGTCGCCGAAGACCGCGAGAGCGGTGGATCGCGAGCAGACGCTCTCGACCAGGCTCGACATCACGCCCCCGTGCATCAGGCCGAAGGGCTGGCGCAGGTTGTCGCGGATGGGGATCCGCGCCCGCGCGTGGTCCGGGTCGTCGTCGAGCCACTCGGTGCCGAGCAGGTCGGCGTAGTCGGAGGGACTGGGGAACTCGTCCGCGGTCATCGGCGCGGACCCTACCTCGTCTACATGTGCGCTTAAACCGCGTCGCATAGTGTTCCGGCCGGGATGGCCTTGAGCGACGACCAGAAGGCGCTGCTGCGCCTGCTCGCGCAGCGCGAGCAGGGCTACGACGACATCGCCGCGCTGAAAGGGCTCAGCGTCGACCAGGTGCGGGCCGAGGTGCGCGAGGCGCTGGTCGAGATGGACGCGCCGCCGCCTGCGCCGCCCCGACCGGCCGAGCCCGCTCCGCCTGCGCCCGAGCCCCCCGCTCCCGCCCCGGCGCCTGCAGAGCCGACGCCGGCACCATCGCCGTCCAAGCCGAAGAAACCCGCCTCTAAATCCTCCGGGTCGCGTCAACAGGTTCCGGTCGAGCGTCGCCGCCTGCTGCTCTTCGCCGGCGGCGCGCTGGCGATCGTCGCGATCGTGCTCGGCGCGATCGCCCTCTTCGGCGGGGACTCGGATTCCGGTGACAGCTCGACCGCCGGCGCCGACGGGACCGAGATCGCCGCCGGCGAAGAGGGCAAAGTCACGCAGGCGGTGCTGACGCCACCGGAAGGCGGCGACGCCACCGGGCGGGCGGTCTTCGGCCGGCTAGGCCAGGAAGAAATCGTCCTCCAGGTGACCGGCGAGAACCTCGAGCCGAGCGAAAAAGGCACCCCCTACACGGTCTGGCTCTACCGCAACCCGAAACTCTCGCTGCGCGTCGGCACGGTTCAGGTCGGCGAGTCGGGCGAGCTCGGCGCCCGCTTCCCGATCCCGGCCGAACTGCTCGCCTACGTCGCTGGCGGCGCCTTCGACCAGGTCTACGTCTCGCGCACCTCGAACTCCGACTACCAGCGCGAAGTCGCGCGGGCGAAAAAGGAAAAAGCGATCCCGCGCTACGTCGGCGAAACCGTCCTCAACGGCAAGATCACCGGCCCGATCGCCAAAGAAGCGGCGAGCCAGGGCAACTGAGTCAGCCCGGGATCAGCTTCCCGGGGTTCATGATTCCGGCCGGGTCGAGTTGCTGCTTCACGGCTCGCAGGACCTCGACGCCCGTCTCCCCCACCTCGGCCTGCATGTAGGGGGCGTGGTCGCGGCCGACCGCGTGGTGGTGGCTGATCGTCGCGCCGCAGGCGAGGATCGCCTCGCAGGCGGCGCGCTTGACCTCACGCCACTGCTCGAGCTCGGCGCCGCGCCGGGAGCGTGAGATGAAGGTGAAGTAGAGAGAGGCGCCGTCGGCGTAGGCGTGCGAGAGGTGGCAGAAGACGAGCCCCGGCGTCCCCTGCCCCGCGAGCGAGCCGCGGATCGCGTCGCCGACCGCCGCGTGCAGCTCGTGCAGGCGCGTCCACGTGTGCGAGGTCTCGAGCGTCTCGACCATCGCCCCCATGCCCATCAGCGTGTCGCGCAGGTAGGGGCCCTGGTAGCGGCCGTGCTCCCAAGAGCGCCCGGCCCCCTGGCCGAGGTAGGCGGCGCCGCCACGGCGCAGCGCCCGCACGGTCAGGGCGCGGCGCCGGGCGACCGACTCGTCCTCGCCCTCGAGCCCGACGACGATCAGGCAGCCGCCACGCCTGCCGCGCAGGCCGAGGTAGCCGCCGAAGAGCGTGCCGGCGATCCCGCGCGGCCCCGAGAGCGCCAGCGAGACCTCGGTCTCCTCCGCGTCGGAGAGGCGGATCACGTCGGGCAGGCCCGGTCCCTGGGCGAGCGTGCGGACGATCTCGGCGCCGGCCTCGAAGCTCTCCGCGATCCAGGCCTCGTAGCGGCGCTGCCGCGGCGCCGGGCGGACCCGGACGGTGACCTCGGGGATGACCCCAAGCACGCCCTCGGAGCCGACGACGAGCTCGCGCAGGGCGGGCCCGGCGGCGGTGTGCGGCGTCTCCAGCGTGCGCAGGTCGCCCCCGGGGGCGATCAGCCGCACCGAGCTGACCAGCGAGTCGAAGCGGCCGTAGCCGCTCGAGGCCTGGCCGGCCGAGCGGGTCGCGGCGAAGCCGCCGATCGTCGCGTACTCGAAGGACTGCGGGTAGTGGCCGAGCACGACGCCCTCGGCGCCGAGCGCCGTTTCGGCCTCGGGGCCGCGCAGGCCGGCGCCGAGCCGGGCGGTGAGCGAGCGCCGGTCGACCTCGACCTCGCGCAGGCGGCTCAGGTCGAGGCTGACCAGCCGCGTGTGCGCGCCGCGCAGCGGCTCGACCCCGCCGACGACGCTGGTGCCGCCGCCGTAGGGGACGACGGCGACGCCCTCGGCCGCGCAGGCCGCGAGCGCGCGCCGTACGGCGTCGGCGTCGGCGGGCAGCAGCACGGCGTCGGGGGCGGCCTCGAGCCGCCCGCCGCGCAGCCGGGCGAGGTCGGCGTAGCCGCAACCGGTCGCGTGGCGCAGCCGGTCCTCGGTCGAGTCGAAGACGTTCTGCTCGCCGACGGCGTCGATCAACGCCTGCGGCAGCGGCTCGGCGGCGGGCAGCTCGAAGCGCTCCAGCTCCGCCGCCAGCGGCCAAGGCTCGAGCTCGCCGACCCGCTCGCGCAGCGTCGCCAGCGCCTCGCCGTCGAGCTGCGGCTCGGTCGCCGGGTTGCCCCACCCCCACCACTTCGAGTCGCGCCGCGGCGCCATCAGGTCAGCGTCTGTTCGATCCCGTCGAGCGCCTGGTCGAGGATCTTGCCCTGGCCGCCGCGCATCAACGGTGAGCCCAGGCGCGAGAGCCCGCGCAGCTTCTGCTCGGAGGTGAGGCTGACCGCGGTCCCCTCGTCCTCGCCGCGCAGGCCGACCTCGATCGTCGAGCGGCGCAGGTGGCGTTCGAACGGCGTGCCGGCGAGCTGCTGCTCCCAGACGTAGCGCTCGCCCACGGCCGAGCTGAGGCAGCGGAAGTCGGCGCGCACACCGCGCCCCTCGGCCGTCTCCAGCACCTTGGTCCACTGGCTGCGCTTGCCCTCGGGCTTGCGGTCGACGCTCTCGACCCGGCTCGTCCGCGGCCACCAGCGGGGCAGGTTGTAGGGGTCGGAGATCAGCTCCCAGACCTCGGTCACGGGAGCCGCGATCGTGCGGCGGCGGGTCACCTTGGGCACGGTGCGGCGCCTAGTCGCCGGCCAGGCGCCGGAGATCGCGCACGAGCAGCAGGTGCTTGAGGTGGCTGACCGTCGCCGCCAGGCTCTCGAGGCTCTCCAGCGCCTCTTTGCGGCGCTCCGGGTTGCGCGAGCGCAGCGACGGCCCCAGCAGCGCTTCCAGCAGGTTCGCCTCGCGGTCGGCGGAGGAGCGGAAGACGCGCAGGTTGCGGGCGCCGACGCCGACCCGGGAGAGCTCGTTGGCGGCGCGGACGATCTCGCGGTCGGTCTCGTCGTAGACGGTCTTGCCGTCGCGCTGGCCCGGCTGCACGATGCCGAAGTTCTCCAGCTCGGCGATCAGCTCGGCGCGGGCGCCGGTCTCCTCGACGACCTCGTCGAGGCTGAGGTAGGCGCTGGAGGTGTTGACCAGGATCGCCCGCCGCACAGCGCCGGTCGCCGGGTGGCGCTCGCCGCTGCCGCTGAGCTCGACGTCGCCGCCCGCCGCGAGCTCCTGGCGGATCACCCGCAGGGGCAGGAACTCGTCGCGCTGCAGGCGCAGGATCGTGCGCAGCCGTTCGACGTCGGACTGGCTGTAGAGGCGGTAGCCGCCCGGCGTGCGCCGCGGCGTCAGCAGCTTCTGGTCCTCGAGGTAGCGGATCTTCGAGATCGAGATGTCGTCGAACTCGTTCTCGAGGATCTTGCAGACGGCGCCGATCGTCAGCGCCTTGCGCGGCCGCGAATCGCGCCGGCCGGCGTGCTGCTGTTGCTCGGATACCGCCATCGCCGCCGCCCTACTTCTCCAGGTAGCTCAGCTTGTACTTGCCGACCTGGATCTCGTCGCCGTCGGCGAGCCGGTGCGACTCGATCCGGCGCCGGTTGACGTAGGTGCCGTTGAGCGAGCCGAGGTCGTCGATGTAGAAGCCGTCGCGGCGGCGGACCAGGAGCGCGTGGTTGCGCGAGACGGTGACGTCGTCGAGAAAGACCCCCGCGTCGGGGCTGCGGCCGATGCCGAGCCGGTCCTCGGCGACGGTGAAGCTCTCCCCGGCGCGGCCGCCGCCGGCGCGGATCACCAGCGCCGCGCCGCTCGTCTCCAGCACCTCGTCGATGTCGATCGGCTGCATCTCGCCCGTGTCGTCGACCTTGTAGGTCATCGTCGTCGGCTCGTCGTCGCCGTCTTTCGGGCCGCCGAGGTAGGCGCCGCACTTCTGGCAGTAGTTCGCCCCCTCGGGGTTGACGAAGCCGCACTCTGGGCAGTGGACAGCCATCGATCCCTCCCGGCCTCAGGCCGCCGTCTCGTCCTCGGGCGGGGACTGGGTCCTGCCGGCGAGGATGTCGGTCAGCTGCGCGACATCGTCGCCGGAGATCAGCGAGTCGCCGCTCTCGTGCTTCTGGCGCAGCCTGTTGACCAGCTCGGCCCGCAGGATGTCGATCTTGCCGTGCAGGACCCGGCGTTTGTAGGAGATCTCGTTCTCCTCGGTCGTCAGCTTGTCGATCAGGTCCTTCAGCTCTTCGTCGTTGAGCGAACCGAGATCGGGAAAGGTGTCCTCCATCGCGCTCCTTGGTCGGGAGGGTTGAGCCTCCGTTGGCCGCAGTCGCCCGATTATAGGTCGCCCGGCCAAAGGTTCAACTGCAGGTTTAAGGTTATGGAGCCTGAGAGCGGGCTTGCGCCTCGCGCTCGCGCACCGTGCGCACCCCCTCCCGGGCGTAGAGCACGGTCGCCACGATCGCCAGGGCGACGCCGGAGATCAGCAGCGCGGCCGGCACCCAGCCGGCCCAGACCAGCGCCGCGAAGATCCCCCCCATGATCGGGAAGACGGAGATCCGGCCGGGCCAGTTGACCGCGATCTGGACGCCGTGGCGGAGGCCGTACTGGGCGAGGGCCAGCATCGCCAGCTCGCGTGCGGCGAGCAGCGCCAGCGCCCAGCGCGGCAGCAGCTCGAAGTGCCAGCAGACTGCGGCGCCGGAGAGGATCGTCAGCCGGTCGACCAGCGGGTCGAGCATCGTGCCGAAGCGGCTGTACTGGCCGGTCACGCGGGCGAGGAACCCGTCGAGGTAGTCGCCGGCGGCGATCGCCCAGAACAGCGCCGTCGAGGCGACGGTGCGGCCGTCGCCGGACTGGAAGGCGAGGTAGAGGAAGACGGGCAGCGCCGCCAACCGCAGGTAGCCGACCAGGTTGGGCAGCGTCCACGGGTTGAGCGGTTCGCCGGCCTGCGTCGCCGCCGGCGGCGGGTAGCTGCGGTCGAGCCCGAAGAGGCGGCGGACGCGACCGCGGCCGAAGGGGGACTTACTCGCCATCCTCGCCCTGCAGCAGGGCCAGAGCCGCCTCGGCCGCGCTCTCGAGCGGCAGCTCGTGCTCGGCGCCGCTCGCCCGCTCGGTCGCCTCGACCACGCCCTTGGCGAGGCCGCGCCGGCCGACGACCACGCGCAGCGGGCAGCCGAGCAGCTCGGCGTCGGTCAGCTTCTGGCCCGGTCCGGCGTCGCGGTCGTCGTAGAGCACCTCGGCGCCGCTCTCGCGCAGCGCCGCGTAGAGCTCGTCGGCGGCCTCGCGCTCCTCCTCGCCGGCCTTCGCCAGCGAGACCAGCTCGATCTGCCAGGGGGCGAGCGCGCGCGGCCAGACGATGCCGCGCTCGTCGGCGCCCTGCTCGATCGCCGCGGCGACGATCCGCGCCGGGCCGATCCCGTAACAGCCCATCACGATCGGCCGTTCGGAGCCGTGCTCGTCGAGGTAGGTGGCGCCGAGCGGCTCGGTGTAGCGGGTGCCGAGCTTGAAGATGTTGCCGACCTCGATCGCCGGCACGATCTCGACCGTGCCGCCCTCGGGGCCCGGGTCGCCGTCGCGCAGCTCGGTGACGTCGACGTTGGCGGCGAAGCCGGGAGCGAGCGCGACCGCGTCCTCGCCGGCGGCGCATGGCGCCATGTACTCGTGGGCGCCGGAGCCGCCCATCATCCCGACGTCGGACTCGACCCGGTGCCAGCGCAGCCCGCAGCGATCGAGGATCCGCGCGTAGGCCCCGCTCTGCAGCTCGTAGGCCCGCTCGAGGCCGGCCTCGTCGCGGTCGAAGGAGTAGGCGTCCTTCATCGTGAACTCGCGCGTGCGCAGGACGCCGGCGCGCGGGCGCGGCTCGTCGCGCTCCTTCGTCTGGATGTGAAACAGCATCAGCGGCAGGTCGCGGTAGGAGCGCACCTCCTGCGCGACGTGGTGGGTGATGCTCTCCTCGTGGGTCATCGCCAGGACCAGCGGCGAGCCCTTGCGGTCCTCGAGCTTGAACATCTCCTCGATCCCGTAGCGGCCGGTCTTCTGCCAGGGCTCGGCCGGCTGCAGCACCGGCATCAGCATCTCCTGGCAGCCGATCGCCTCCATCTCCTCGCGGATGATCGTCTCGACCTTGCGCAGCACCCGCCAGCCGGCGGGCAGCCAGGTCCAGAGCCCGGCGCCGAGCTGGCGGATCAACCCGGCGCGGACCATCAGCTTGTGGGAGGCCGCCTCCGCGTCGGCGGGCGCGTCCTTCAGGGTCGGCAGGAAGGTCTCAGACAATCGCACACGGGAAACCTATCCACTAGTAAGGCGGATAGCTGGCGACGATACCTGTCACCGGGCGATCTCAATCGCTGTAGAGGGCCTCGATCTCGCTCTCGTAGCGGTGCTCGATCGGCCGTCTTTTCAGCTTCATCGTCGGCGTCAGCTCGACTCCGCCGGGCTGCCAGTCGGCGCCGAGCAGCTTGAACTTCTTAATCTGCTCGACCCGGGCGAGCGCCTCGTTGCCGCGCTCGACCCCGGCGGCGACCTCCTCCAGCACCGCCGGATCGGCGGCGAGCGCCTCGAAGCCGTCGTGCTCGAGCCCGCGCTCGGCGGCGAAAGCCGGCGCGGCGTCGGGGTCGAGGACGATCAGCGCGACGTTGTAGGGGCGGTCGTCGCCGATCGCGCAGACCTGGCCGATCAGCGGGCTCGCGGCCTTGATCTTGGCCTCGATGTTGGCCGGCGACATGTTTTTGCCGGCCGAGTTGATGATCAGCTCCTTCTTGCGGTCGACGATCCGCAGGTAGCCGTCCTCGTCGAGCTCACCGACGTCGCCGGTGTGCAGCCAGCCCTCGTCGTCGATCGTCTCCGCGGTCTTCTCGGGATCGTTGCGGTAGCCGAGCATCGTCATCGGGCCGCGCACGAAGACCTCGCCGTCGTCGGCGAGCTTCAGCTCGACCTCGGGCGCGGCCGGGCCGACGCTGCCGATCTTGATCCGCTCGCGCGGGTTGCAGGTGCCGGCGGCGCAGGTCTCCGACATGCCCCAGAGCTCGGCCAGGGGGACGCCGATCGCGTGGAAGAACTCGATCACCTCGGGCGGGCTGGGCGCGGCGCCGACGTTGACCGCATCGAGCCGGTCGAGGCCGATCCGCTCGCGCAGCTTGGAGAGCACCAGCTCGTCGGCTTTCGCGTGTTCGGCGCGCAACTCCTCGGAGAGCTCCTCGCCGGCCTGCTCGGCGCGCACGCGGCGCCGGCCGACGTCCAGCGCCCACTGGATCGCCTGCTGTTTGGCCTCGTCCTGCTCGGCGGCGAAGCCGACTTCCATCGCCGCCATCAGTTTCTCCCAGATCCGCGGCACGGCGAAGAACCAGGTCGGCCGCACTTCGACGAGGTAGGCGACGACCTGGCGCGGGTCGGGGCAGCAGGTGACAGCGGCGCCGTTCGCCATCGGCAGGTACTGGCTGACGTTGCGCTCGGCGATGTGGGCCATCGGCAGCCAGGAGATCACCCGCCCGTCGGCGTCGAGCGGCAGCAGCTGGTCGAAGCTGCGCAGCGCCGCCATCATCGCTGCGTGGCTGAGCTGCACGCCCTTCGGCGGGCCGGTCGTGCCCGAGGTGTAGATCAGGGTCAGCAGGTCGTCCGGGTCGATCGCGCCCCAGGCCGCCTCGAAGTCGAAGCCGTCCTCGCCGCGCGCTTCGAGCTGCTCCAGCGAGAGCGTGCCCTCGCCCGCCTCGCCGTCGACGACCACTATGTGCTCGACCGCGGTGTCGCCTTCCCGCGCCTCGAGCACGATGTCGAGGAAGGCTCGCTCGGTGAAGACCACGCGGTTGGCGGCGTCGCCGAGCAGGTAGGCCGCCTGCTCGGCGGTCGAGGTGTTGTAGATCGAGAAGGCGATCGCGCCGAGGTGCAGCGCTGCGGTGTCGGCGAAGTGGAACTCGGGCCGGTTGACGAGCATGATGCCGACGGTGTCGCCGCGGCCGACGCCGAGCGCCGCCAGGCCGGCGGCGACGCGGCGCACGCGCTCGCCGTACTCGCCCCAGGTCAGGCTGACCTCGTCGTCCTTGGTGCGCAGCGCCACCCCGCCGGCGTTCTCGGCGACGGTCTGCTGGAAGGCCTCGGCCAGCGTCTTGGCGTCGAAGGCCGACATCGCTCAGGCCCTGGTGAAGCGGCGGCTCGCGGTCGGCGAGGCCTCCTCGTCGAGCAGGACCTTGTCGGCCTCTCCCCTCTCGACCGCTTCCCGCTCCATCTGGGCGATCTTCTCAGGCGTCAGTTCTCCCGCGTTTTCCTCCTCGATCTTGGCCAGCCACTCGGCGCCCTCGCGCGCCTCGGCCTCGTCGAACTCGACCTTGCCGCGGTCGAGCGACTTGTCGATCTCCTCGAACAGGGTGTCGACGAGCTTCGCCTGCGGCACCTTGCGCAGCGGCTTGCCGTGGGCGTAGATCAGGCCCTCGTTCTTGGCCCCGGCGATGCCGAAGTCGGCGTGGCTGGCCTCGCCGATCCCGTTCACCGCGCAGCCCAGCACGGCGACCTCGATCGGCTCGGCGTAGCCCTCCAGTCGCTGCTCGATTTCGGCGACTACCGAATCCATGTCGAACTGCAGGCGGCCGCAGGTCGGGCAGGCGATCAGCACCGGGCCGCGCTCGCGCAGCTGCAGCGCCTTGAGGATCTCCCAGGCGACCTTGACCTCTTCCTCGGCATGGAAGGTCGAGAGGCTGATCCGGATCGTGTCGCCGATCCCGTCGGCGAGCAGCGTGCCGAGCCCGACCGAGGACTTGAGCGAGCCGGACCATTTCGTCCCGGCCTCGGTGATCCCGAGGTGCAGCGGGTAGGGGATCCTCTCGGAGAGCAGGCGGTTGGCGGCGATCGTGTTGGGCACGTTGGTCGACTTGATCGAGACCTTGAAGTCTTCGAAGTCGAGGCCCTCCATCAGCTCGACGAACTCGACCGCCGCGGCGACCAGCGCCTCGACCGGCGATTCGCGCTCGAGCTCGTGCAGGTGCCGGGGCAGCGAGCCCGAGTTGACCCCGATCCGCATCGGCACCCCGGCCGAGGTCGCCTTCTCGGCGACCTCGGCGACCTTGTCGCGGCCGCCGATGTTGCCCGGGTTGAGCCGGATGCAGTGGGCGCCGGCGTCGATCGCCTTCAGCGCCAAGGTGTGGTTGAAGTGGATGTCGGCGATCACCGGGATCGGCGACTCGACGACGATCGTCTTCAGCGCCTCGACGTCCTTGTCGCGCGGCACCGCGACCCGGACGATGTCCGCCCCGGCGTCGGCGACGGTGCGGATCTGCTCCATCGTCGCCGCCAGGTTGGCGGTCTCGGTCTTGGTCATCGTCTGCACCGCCACCGGCGCCCCACCCCCGACGGGCACCTTGCCGACGAATATCTGCCGCTTAGAACTCATGCCTACAGGCTATCTGGGCGGCGTATCCGACTTTGACCACACTCCAGGTGGGTCAAAGTCGGATGCGTGTCGTGGCGGCTGACTCAGCGGACGCCGAAGCCTTCGCCGGTGAGGCGGCCGATGTCGTTGCTGAGGCCGAGGAAGAAGAGCATGATCACGAGCACGAAGCCGACCGCGCTGGCGCGCTCGAGGATCGAGAAGGGGATCGGCTTGCCGCGCACTTTTTCGGCCAGGCTCCAGAAGATGTGGCCGCCGTCGAGCGGCAGGAACGGGAAGAGGTTGATCAGGCCGAGCGAGAGGCTGACCAGGGCGAGCAGGAGGAACGAGCGCTGGGTGCTGAGGTCGATCGTGTCGTTGGCGACGGCGCTGACGCCGACGATGCCGGAGACTTCCTCGCGTTTCTCCCGTTCAAACAGCTTCGCGAAGACCGTCGCCGTGCGGCTGGCGACCAGCCACATCGTGTCGGCCGCCCAGCCGGCGGCCCCGGCGGCGCCGAATTCGGCCGGCTCGATGCCGTAGCCGAAGCCGACCAGGGCGCGTTTCGCTTCGCCGTCGTACTCGGGCCGCACCGAGACGGTCTTCAGCAGGCCGTCGCGGGCGATGGTCAGCGTGACCGGGTCGGTGGCGCGGCAGCCGTCGGTCTGACGGCCGGGGCAGCGGTGGGCGGCGACGTCGTCGCGAAAGCCTTCGAGCCGCCCTTCGAGGTCGAGGTTGGAGTAGCGGTTGCCGTCGACCGCGATGATCTCGTCCCCCGCCTGCAGCTTCGCTGCGGCCGGCGTGTCGGGGAAGACCTCGCCGACCGTCTGGTTCGGCTCGTTGACGTTGAACGCGAGCACGAAGAGGATCGCGAAGGCGAGCACGATGTTGACCGCGGGCCCGGCGCCGATCACGACGATCCGCTTCCAGACCGGCTGGTCGTAGTAGCCGCGCCCCTCGGCCTCGGGCGGCAACTCCTCGTCGGGGTTCATGCCGCTGATCTTCACGAAGCCCCCCGCGGGGATCGCGCCGATCCCGTACTCGGTCTCGCCGCGCTTGATCGAGACCAGCTTCGGCGGGAAGAAGAGGAAGAAGCGCTCGACCCGCATCCCCGTCGCCTTGGCGGCGAAGAAGTGGCCGGCCTCGTGCAGGATGATCAGCAGCGAAAAGCCGAGGAAGATCAGCAGCCAGTTCATACCTTCGCCAACCCCCCGACCCGCTCTTCGGTGCGGCGCCGCGCCTCGGCGTCGACCGCGAACAGGTCGTCGAAGTGGGTGACCGGCAGCGCCGGCATGTCTGCCAGCACCGCCTCGATCGCGACGGCGATCGCGCTGAACTCGATCCGGCCGTCGAGGAAGGCGGCGACCGCGACCTCGTCGGCGGCGTTGAGCACGCAGGGCGCCGTCCCCCCCGCCGCGCCGGCCTCGAGCGCCAGGCGCAGGCAGGCGAAGGTCTCCAGGTCGGGCGGCTCGAAGCCGAGCTCGCCGACCGCGGCGAGGTCGAGGCGCGGCACCGCGACGTCGGCCCGCTCGGGGTAGTGCAGGGCGTAGGAGATCGGCACCCGCATGTCCGGGTAGCCGAGGTGGGCCAGGGTGGCGCCGTCGTTGAGGTCGATCAGCGAGTGCACGATCGACTGCGGGTGGACGACGACCGCTATCCGCTCGTAGGGGACGGCGAAGAGGTGGTGGGCCTCGATCGCCTCGAAGCCCTTGTTCATCAGCGTCGCCGAGTCGATCGTGATTCGCCCGCCCATCTTCCAGGTCGGGTGCGCGAGCGCCTCCTCGATGCCGACCCCGGCGAGGTCCTTGCGACCGCGGAAGGGCCCGCCGGAGGCGGTCAGCACGAGCCGCTCGACCGTGCCCGGCTGCTCGGCGCCGATCAGCTGGAACAGCGCCGAGTGCTCGGAGTCGACCGGCAGCAGCCGCGCCCCGGTCGCCTCGGCGAGCGCCGTGGTCAGCTCGCCGCCGATCACCAGGCTCTCCTTGTTGGCGAGGGCGACGTCGATCCCCTCGCTGAGCGCGACGACGGTCGGCCCCAGCCCGGCGGCGCCGACCATCCCGTTGAGCACGAGGTCGGCGCCGGAGTCGGCGATCAGCCGGCGCACGCCCTCCTCGCCCTCGAGCACGCGGCCGTCCCAGGCCGAGCGCGCCTTCCCGGCGGCCTCGGCGTCGGCCAGCGCGACAGTGGGCACGCCGTGCTGCCGCGCCGCCTCGAGCAGCGGCCCCCAGCTCGATCCGGCGGCCAGCCCGACAATCTGCAGCTCCTCGCTCGCGGCGACGATCTCCAGCGCCTGGCGACCGATCGAGCCGGTGCAGCCGAGAATGACCAGCTTCTTCATCTACCGCAGTCTAGGAGTCTCAGTAGACCAGCTGGACGGAGAGGTAGTAGCCGACGACGATCGTGAAGAAGACCGCGTCGAGCCGGTCGAGCAGGCCGCCGTGCGGGCCGAACAGCTTGCCGGTGTCCTTGACCCCGAGGTCGCGCTTGACCATCGAGGCGAAGAGGTCGCCGACCGGGCCGATCGCAGCCACCGCGGCGCCGATGATCAGCGCGTCGACCCCGCTCAGCCAGTCCTGGTAGAGGCCGGCGAACCAGAAGGCCATCGTGCCGATCAGGAAGCCGCCGATCAGCCCCTCGATCGTCTTGTTCGGCGAGAGGTCGGGGGCGATCCGGTGCGAGCCGAACATGCGCCCGGTCGCGTAGGCGCCGGTGTCGGTGGCGAAGGTGCCGACGAGGACGTCGATCATCAGCGCCGCGCCATGGTCGGGCAGGTCGCGCAGCAGCACCGCGTGGACCAGCGGCAGGCCGATCCAGATCGCGCCGAGAAGCGTCACCGCCATCGCCACGACGACGCCCGTGCGCGGCTGCAGCCGGGCGCCGAAGAGGAAGAGCAGCGGGAAGGAGGCGGTGGCGATCAGCAGCACGTTGAACGCGGTGCCGAAATGGGCGGCGGCGATCAGCGCCGGCACGGCGATGTAGGCGGCCATGCGCAGCGGCCGCAGCTCCGCCGTCATCAGGAAGTACTCGCGCAGGCAGAGCAGCCCGATCGCGACCATCGCCGCGGCGAAGACGAGATCGCCGGCGACGACGATCGCGATCGCGAAGGCGATCCAGGGGATCGCGACGAGGATCCGCCGCATCGTCTCGCCGCCGAGCGCGAAGCCGCGCCGCCGCGGCGGCGGCTCGCGCGGGACCCGCTCGCGCGGGGGCGGCGACTCTTCGGAGAACATCTCCTCGTCGAACAGGTCGCGGGCCATCTATGCCCTCGCCCCGAAGCGGCGCCGGCGCGACTCAAACTCGCGCAGCGAGGCCTCGAAGGCCTCGCGGCCGAAGTCGGGCCAGAGCTCGTCGCGGAAGACCAGCTCCGAGTAGGCGCACTGCCAGAGCAGGTAGTTGGAGACCCGCTGCTCGCCGCTGGTTCGGATCAGGAGGTCTGGATCGTGCATCTCGGGTGCGTAGAGGCCGCGGCGGAACTCCTCCTCGGAGTCTCCCTGGAAGCTTCGCGCCGCGTCGACGATCTCCGCCCTGCCGCCGTAGTTGAAGGCGACGAAGAGGACGATGCGCTCGTTCGCGGCGGTCGTCTCTTCGGCCTGGCCCATGCGCTCGACCAGCTCCGGGGCGACGCCCTCGCGGCGGCCGACGAAGCGCATCCGCACGCCTTCGGCGTCGAGGTCGGGGGTTTCGCTCTCGATCCGCTCGCCGAACATCCGCATCAGGCCCTCGACCTCCTCGCTCGGCCGCGCCCAGTTCTCGGTCGAGAAGGAGAAGACGGTCAGCTCCTCGACCCCGAGCTCGGCCGCGTCGCGCAGGCGCGCCTTGACCGTGTCGGCGCCCGCCCGGTGGCCCTCGATCGTCGGGAGGCCGCGTTGCTGCGCCCAGCGCCCGTTGCCGTCGGTGATGATCGCGACGTACCGCGCGGAGGCGCTCACACCTCGAGGATCTCCTCTTCCTTCCCTTTCAGGTGAAGGTCGATCTCGGAGATCGCCTCGTCGGTCTGTTTCTGCAGGGCGCTCTCGGCGCGGCGCTCGTCGTCCTCGCCGGCTTCGCCCTCCTTCTTCAGCTCGCGCAGGTCGCTCATCGTGTCGCGGCGGATGTTGCGGATCGCGATCCGCCCCTCCTCGGCGACCCCGTGCACGACCTTGACCATCTCGCGGCGGCGCTCCTCGGTCAGCTCGGGGATCTGCAGCCGGATCACGTTGCCGTCGTTGCTCGGCGTTAGGCCGACGTCGGACTCCTGGATCGCTTTCTCGATCTCGCCGATCGAGCCCTTGTCGAAGGGGGTCACGGTGAGCAGGCGGGCGTCGGAGGTGGCGACGTTGGCGAGCTGTTTGAGCGACGTCGCCGAGCCGTAGTAGTCGACCGTGATCCGGTCGAGCAGGTGCGGCGAGGCGCGCCCCGTGCGCACGGTCGCGAGCTCGCCACGACTCGATTCGACCGACTTCTGCATGCGGTCTTCGGCGTCCTTGAGCAGCTCGTCGATCAACTCCACTGGTTCCTCTCCTGTCTCAGGCGGAGCCGCTGGCGACCAGCGTGCCCACCTTCTCGCCGCTGACGATCCTATCTATGTTGGTCTCGTCGCCCATGTTGAAGACGCAGATCGGCAGGTCGTTGTCCATGCAGAGCGAGAGCGCGGTCGAGTCCATCACCTTGAGCCCGCGCTCGATCGCTTCGCGGTGGCCTATCTCGGGGATGAACTCGGCCTCGGGGTTGGTCGCCGGGTCGGAGTCGTAGACCCCCTCCACCCCGTTCTTGGCCATCAGGATCGTCTCCGCGTGGATCTCCAGCGCGCGCAGCGCCGCCGCGGTGTCGGTGGTGAAGAACGGGTTGCCGGTGCCGGCGGCGAAGATCACCACGCGGCCCTTCTCGAGGTGGCGCATCGCGCGGCGGCGGATGTAGGGCTCGGCGACCTCCTTGACGTCGATCGCCGACATCACCCGGGTGTGCTCGCCGAGCCGCTCCAGCGCGTCCTGCAGGGTGAGCGCGTTGAGCACCGTCGCCAGCATCCCCATGTAGTCGCCGGTGGCGCGGTCCATCCCCGCCGCGGCGCCGGCCAGGCCGCGGTAGATGTTGCCGGCGCCGACGACGATCGCGACCTCGACCCCGCGCGCCCGCACCGCCGCCACCTGGCGCGCGATCCGCTCGACCTCGCCGGCGTCGGTGCCGTGCTCGCGCTCCCCCATCAGCGCCTCCCCCGAGAGCTTCAGGAGGATGCGGCCGAATTTCGGCTCGGGCTCGGTCAATCTCCGACGCGGAAGTAGGCGAAGCGGGCGACGCGGACGTTCTCGCCGGTCTTCGCGGCGAGCTCCTGGCGCAGCTCCTCGATCGACTTCGAGTCGTGCTTCTCGGCGTTGACGTGCGCCTGGTCGAGCAGCGCCACTTCCTTCGCCCACTTGGCGAGCTGGCCCTCGACGATCTTCTCGACCACGTTGTCCGGTTTGCCGTCCTCGCGCGCCTTCTCCTCGAAGACCTTCTTCTCGGCCTCGCGCTCGTCCGCCGGGATCTCATCCGCGGTGACGTACTGCGGCGCGGTCGCGGCGACGTGCAGGGCGACCTCGTAGGCGAAGGCCTTGAAGTCCTCGTTGCGGGCGACGAAGTCGGTCTCGCACTGCACTTCGACCATCGCCCCGACCTTGTCGTTGGCGTGGATGTAGGAGGCGACGACGCCCTCGCTGGTGCCGCGCCCTTCGCGCTTGGCGGCCGAGGCCTGCCCCTTGACCCGCAGGATCTCAACTGCGCGCTCGACATCCCCCTCAGCCTCCGAGAGCGCCGCTTTGCAATCCATCATCGCCGCCCCGGTCTGCTCCCTGAGCGCCTTCACATCAGCAGCAGTAACGCTCATTTCGACCCGTCCTCTTTCTTCTCAGGGGTGGATTTCTCGGCGTCCTTCTGCGGCGTCCCTGCCGCGGGTGGCGGCGTAGGGGGAACCGCCCCTGAGGAAGCTTTAGCTACCGGAGGGGGCGGTGGGTCCCCTGCGCCGACAGGACCCGCGGCCTGACGGGCCGGAGCCGGCGGCGGCGCTTCGGCGGCTTTTTTAGCGGCCGCTTCTTCTGCGACTTTCTTCTCCGCTTCCTCCTTGGCCACCCGTTCTTTCTCTTCCTCCTCGCGCTTCTTGCGCTCTTCTTCCTCCTTTTTGCGCCGTTCCATCTCCTCGGCGATGCGGCGTTCCTCCTGCACGCGCCAGGTGCCGGCGCCCTCCTCGACGGCGCTGCCGATCGTGCCGATCACGAGCTGGCAGGAGCGGATCGCGTCGTCGTTGCCGGGGATCACGTAATCGATCTGGGTCGGGTCGCAGTTGGTGTCGACCAGGCCGATGATCGGGATCCGCAGGCGCACGGCCTCGCGCACGGCGATCTCCTCGGTTTTGAGATCGGTGACGAAGACCGCGTCGGGCAGCCGGTCCATGTCGCGGACGCCGCCGAGGTTGAACTCGAGCTTCGCCAGCTCGGCCAGCAGGGTCATCCGCTCCTTCGTCGGCAGCAGCTCGAGTTTGCCCTCCTCGCGCCACTCGGTGAGCTCGTGCAGGCGGCCGATGCGCTGCGAGATCGTGTTGAAGTTGGTCAGCAGCCCACCCAGCCAGCGCTGGCTGACGTAGGGCATCTTGCAGCGTTCGGCCCATTCCTGGACCGGTCCCCTCGCCTGCTTCTTGGTGCCGACGAAGAGCACCGTGCCGCCGCCGCTGGCGAGCTCGCCGGCGAAGCGGCGCGCGTTCTCCAGCAGCGCCTCGGTCTGGAGCAGGTCGATGATGTGGATCCCGTCCAACTCCCCGAATATGTAGCGGCGCATGTTCGGGTTCCAGCGCCGGGTCTGGTGGCCGAAGTGAACTCCGGCCTCCAGCAGCTCTTTCAGGCCTGCCTCTGGCATCGTCGGTGAATCTCCTTGGGTTATGGGTGAAGCCCCGGCTGCCGTGACCGGGGACTCGGCCTCATCGTGAGGCGGGTCAGGATCCGGGTGGCGCGACGGGGGTAGGGTTTCGAACGAAGGGATTGTAGAGCGGTATCCCGGCTCAGGCTGCGCGGGCGGCGGCGAGCGCCGTGGCGAGATCGGCCGGCAGCTCGGAGGCGAAGCTGATCCGCTCGCCGCTGCGCGGGTGGACGAAGGCGAGCCGGTGGGCGTGAAGGAACTGGCGCTCGAGCCCGTAGCGCTGCTCGCCGCCGTAGGTCGCGTCGCCGCAGAGCGGGTGGCCGATCGCGCCGAAATGGGCGCGGATCTGGTGCGTGCGGCCGGTCTCCAGCTTCGCCTCCAGGTAGCTCTCGGCGGCGAGCAGCTCCAGCACCTCGAAGTGGGTGCGGGCCTGGCGCGAGGCGGCGCCGGAGACCGCCATGCGGGTGCGCTGCCTGGCGGCGCGCCCGATCGGCGCGTCGATCGTGCCGGTGCGCGAGGCGAGTCGGCCGCCGGCGAGGGCGAGGTAGACGCGTTCGACCTCGCGCCGGCGGACCAGCTCCTGCAGCGCCGCGTGGGTCTCGTCGTCGCGGGCGACGACGAGCAGGCCGCTGGTCCCCTTGTCGAGCCGGTGGACGATGCCGGGCCGCTCCGCGTCGCCGCCGCCGGCGAGGATCTCGCCCAGCTCGTCGACCAGGGTCGGGCCGCTGTGCGAGGGCGCCGGGTGGACGACCAGGCCGGCGGGCTTGTCGACGACCGCCAGCGCCTCGTCGAGGTGGACGATGCGCAGCTCGCCGCTCACTTGTCTTCGCCCTCGGCCAGGTAGCTGAGCGCGAGCACGACGACGCCGATCGTGATCGCGACATCGGCGAGGTTGAACGGCGGCCAGGAGAGCACGTCGATGTAGTCGGTGACGGCGCCGGCCCGCACGCGGTCGATCAGGTTGCCGACCGCGCCGCCGGCGAGCAGGCCGACCGCGAGCCACATCCCCGGCCGGGTCGGGCTGCGGGCGAAGAGCGCGACGACGAAGCCGAGGGCGATCACGGTCAGCGCGATCAGCGCCGTCCCGCCGCCGCTGGCGAGGCCGAAGGCGACGCCGCTGTTGTGGGCGAGCGTGAGGCTGAGCGGCCCGAGCACGTCGACCTGCTCGCCCGTCACCAGGTTGGCCTCGATCAGCGCCTTGGCGCCCTGGTCGAGCGCGATCGTGAGGATCGCGAGCGCCCCGGCCAGGCGCCAGGCGCGTGCCGCTCCGGGCGCGCTCACCCGGCGATCAGGCCGACGACGAGCGAGCGCAGCACGACGAGCACGATGATCCCGATCATCGGGCTGAGGTCGAGCCCGAAGCCGCCGCCCCCGATCGGCGGGATGATGCGGCGGAAGACGTTGAGGTAGGGGTCGGTCGTCTCGGTGATGAAGTCGAGCACCGTGCGCAGCGTCGGGTTGTAGGGCATGCGCGGAATCCACGACATCAGCACCCGGATCAGGATCAGGATGATGTAGACGAGGAAGAGCGCGCCGACGTAATCGGCGACGTCATCGCGAGTGATCGCGGCAATCAGCGTCATCCCCGCATCCTCTCCAGCGAGGCGCGCACGGCGGCGGCAAATGCCTCACGTGCCTCTTCGCGCTCGAGCGCATCCAGCCCGGCTTCGGTGCTGCCGCCCGGCGAGGTGACCGCGACCCGGAGGTCGGCCGGGCGGCGAACCCGCATCAGCGCGCCGGTGCCCGCGGCGGACCCGACGACCAGCCTCTCGGCCAGCTCCTCGTCCAACCCCGCGTCGACGCCGGCCTCGACGAGCGCCTCGGACACAAGAGCGAAATATGCCGGGGAGCACCCCATCAGCGCCGTGGCGATATCGAACTGCGAATCCGGCAGCTCGACGACGGACCCGAGCGTGTCGAGCTTTCTGCGCACCTCATCGCTGAAGCTGCCGGAAATGCAAAGAACGCCCTCCCCCACCTCAACCGCAAGGTTCGGCATGATCCGCCCGACTTCGGAGTCGCCAAACGCAGCTTCGACCTTCTCCAGCGAGGTCGCCCCCAGGATCGAGATCACCGCCTTCACCCCGGCGAGTTCACCGGCCGCCTGCTCGAGAGCACCGGGCTTCACCGCAAGCACGACGACATCGGCAAGCTCGGCAAGCTCCGCATTGGACCCAGCCGCCTCTCCCCCCACGTCCCCGGCCAGCTTCCGAGCCTTGTCGGCGTCGGCGTCGAAGAACAGCATCCCATCCCACGCCCCAGCCCAGCCCTTGGCGATGGCCGCAGCCATATTCCCGGATCCACAGAAGCCGACGATCACAGTGAGCGGACCCTAGCTGTCGTAGGTGCGGGGGGTCGGGTGTCCCTCCCCCGGAGGCTCCCGTACAGACAAACGAGCCCTTTCCCAGGACCAGCTGCGCAACGGCCTCAGGGGGAGGGACACCCGACCCCCACCCCCACTACGACTGGTTGAAGAACCCTTTGTCCAGCAACCGAGCCTTCTCCTCAGCCGAAACCTCAACATTCCGCGGCGTAAGCAAAAAGATCTTCTCGGCGATCCGCTGCATCCCCCCGTCGAGCGAGTAGGTCAGGCCGGAGCAGAAGTCGATCATCCGCTTCGAGAGCTCGTGGTCGGTGGTCTGCAGGTTGAGGATCACCGGCACCGAGCGCTTGAACTGGTCGGCGACCTGCTGGGCGTCGTTGAAGTTGCGCGGGATCACGAGGTGGACTTTGACGTCGCCGTCGTCGCCGACCGGGCGCAGCGTGCGCGTGCGCGAGGCCGAGATCGGCTCGTCGTCGGCGAAGATGTCGTCGATCTCGTCGCGGCGCGAGCGGCGCGAGGTCGGCAGTCGCCTCACCTGCGCCGATTCGCGGCGCGCCTCGATTTCCTCTTCCGAGGTATCGGGGAAGTCTTCCTCGTACTCGGGGCCGTAGTCGTGGTCTTCGGCAAGGCCGAAGTAGACCAGCGCTTTATGCCAAGTGTCTCTGAAAGCCATATTTCGGCTGATTCGGCTCTAACCGAGCAATTCCTTTTCACATTATGGCCCTGGCCCGCGGGTCCTGTCGCCAGGGAGGGGTGGGTTAGCGGACTGTCGTCCGAACCCACCCCACCCTGGCGCCACCCGCCGGAGACGCCTATGCGTAGAGAGCAGTGCCCAGTCTGATCAGCGTCGCACCCTCATCTAGAGCTACTTGCCAGTCTTGAGAGGTTCCCATCGAGAGGTGGGTTAGGCCGTGCTCCGCCGCCAGCTCCGCCAGCCGGGCGAAGTGGGGTCTTGAGTCCTCGGGGTCGGTGCTGAACGGGGGCATCGTCATCAGGCCGGCGACGCGGACGGGGCTGCGGGCGATGAAGTCGCCGAGCTCGGCCGGGGCGATCCCCGCCTTGCCCTCCTCGCCGGCGATGTTGACCTCAACCAGGATCTCGGTCTCCCCCCCGGCGTGGCGCTCGAGCTGGGCCAGGGCCGACTCGGTCGCGACCGAGTGGATCAGCCGGCAGAGCGGCAGGATCCGCTTGACCTTGCGGCTCTGCAGGTTGCCGATGAAGTCCCAGGTGAAGGCCTCGCCCCACTGCTCGTGCTTGGCCTCGAGCTCCTGCAGGCGGTTCTCGCCGACCAGCTCGACCCCGGCCTCGGCCAGGGCGCCCATCTCCTCGACCGGGACGTACTTGGTCGCGGCGAGGATCTCGACCCCGTCGCCGGCGCGCTCGCGCACGCGGGCCAGGTTGGCGGCGATCTTCGCCGGGTCGAGCCCGTGGATCAGGCCTGGCATCGCTCAGTCACCGGCCTCGGTCCAGGCGAGCCCGCCCTGGCGGCCGGGGCCGCCGTCGCGGCGGTGCGAGAAGAAGCGCTCGGGGTCGCAGCGGGTGCAGAGCCCGGCCGACTCGACTTCCTCCACCCCGGCCCCGGCGAGCAGCCGGAGCGCCACCTCGCTCAGATCGAGCCTGCGCCCGTCGGCGACACCGTCGCCGAGCCCGGCGAAGGCGCCGAGCACCTCGTCGCCGATCTCGTAGCAGCAGGGGCCAATCCCCGGCCCGATCGCGGCCTGCGTCGCCCCGACCGCCTCGCAGCCGCGGGCGACGATCCCAGCCGCGAGGCCGCGCCAGCCGCAGTGCAGCATCGCCACGCCGCCCGGCCCGGCGACGGCGACAGGCAGGCAGTCGGCGGTGAAGACCAGCGCCGCCGTGCCGGGCGCGGTGAGCACGTGGCCGTCGGCCTCGACCGGCTCGCCGGGAGGCCCGTCGTGGATGACGAGGCGGTCGCCATGCACCTGCCGGGCGGTCGCGACGCGGGCGGGGTCGAGCCCGAGCGCGCCGGCGAACGCCGCGTGGCTCTCCTTCAACGAGCCGGCGGAGCGGGTCGAGAAGGCGACGCCGCCGCCGGGCAGGCCGGCCTGCAGCCACCCGATCCCGTTCTGCTCGCGCCACTCCATCACTCGCCACCGCTCCAGCGCGCGGCCGCGAGGGCCGTCTCCAGCTCCTGCTCGCGTCCCGAGATCTCGCCGTCGAGCTTGCGGATCAGCGCCTCCTTCAGGCCGCGGCCGATCGCGTCCCCCTGCGGGACGCCGGCCTCGAGCAGGTCGCCGCCGTCGATCTCGAGCGCGACCGCGCGCCACTCGCCGATGTAGCGGTCGAGCCACTCGGCGCCGAGCGCCCGGGCCAGCACCAGCTCGACCGGGTCGCAGCGGCTGGCCAGCTCGACCGCGAGCGAGGGCTTCTGCGGATTGGCGGCGGCGAGACCAACCTCGCCGCCCTCGGGCCCCAATGCGGCCGCGAGCAGGGCGCGATCCCTGGGGGCGGCGTCCCGCCAGAGCGGCGAGTCGAGCAGCTCGGCGACACGGCCGGCCAGGGCGGCGTCGCCGCCGCGCAGCTCGACCAGGCCCCACTCGGCGAGCAGCGCAAAGCCGCGCTGCGCCTCCGGATCGGCGGCCAGCCGCAGCAGCTCCATCCGGCGGCGTTCGGCGGAGATCGTCTCGAGATCGGTCGCCCGGATCAGCTCTGCGGTCTCCCCCTCCAGCCCGAAGCCGAGCCGCGATGCGTAGCGCGCGGCGCGCAGCGCCCGCGTCGGGTCGTCGACGAACGAGCGCTCGTGCAGCACCCGCAGCAGCCCGGCTTCGAGGTCGGCGCGGCCGTCGTGGGGGTCGATCGGCTCGGCCTCGTCCTGCAGGGGGAGCGCGATCGCGTTGATCGTGAAGTCGCGCCGCCCGAGGTCGGCCTCGATCGTCTCCGCGGGCTCCACGTCGGGCAGGGCGCCCGGGCGCTCGTAGCGCTCGGTGCGGGCACTGGCGACGTCGATCTCGTGGCCGTCGAGCTGCACCTTCGCCGTCGCGAAGCGCTCGTGCTCGACCGGTTCGGCGCCCAGCCTCGCCGCCATCGCGGCGGCGTCGCCGACGATGACGAGGTCGAGCTCGGCGCGGCCGCGGCCGAGCAGCAGGTCACGCACCGCGCCGCCGACCAGGTAGAGCGGGGCACCGGCAGCGGCCTCGCGCACCGCGTCCAGCTCGGGGTAGGCGGCGCGCAGCGTGGCGGCGATCTCTTCGGTCTGGAGCTGCGGCATCGGGCGCGAGCCTACGCCCGTACGGGGATGCCGGCCTCCGCCAGGTGCAGCTTCGCGTCGCGCACGCGGTAGGCGCCGTAGTGGAAGATCGAGGCGCAGAGGACGGCGTCGGCGCCGCCCTCGGCGATCGCCTCGCTGAGATGGTCGAGCTTGCCGGCGCCGCCGGAGGCGATCACCGGCACCGGAACCGCGTCGGCGACCGCGCGGGTGAGCTCGATCTCGTAGCCGTCGTTGGTGCCGTCGCGGTCCATGCTCGTCAGCAGCACCTCCCCCGCCCCGCGCTCGACCGCCTCGACGGCCCACGACACGGCGTCACGCCCCTCTACGCGCTTGCGGCCGCCGTTCACAAAAACGTCCCACTGCGGCGTAGCCGCCCCCGGACGCGGAAACCCAGGCGCGTCCATATCTGATTCCCGCGACTGGGTGTGAGCAGAGGAGGCGGCGTCTATTGCAAGAACGACGCACTGGGCGCCGAAGTGGTCGCCGAGCTCGGTCAGCAGCTCGGGCCGCGCCAGCGCCGAGGAGTTGACCGAGACCTTGTCGGCCCCCGCGTCGAGCACCGCCTGCGCGTCCTCGACCGAGCGGATGCCGCCGCCGATCGTGAACGGGATGAAGACGTTGTCGGCGGTCCTGCGCGCCAGCTCGACGATGGTGTCGCGCTTTTCGTGCGAGGCGGTGATATCGAGGAACACGAGCTCGTCGGCGCCCTCGGCGTCGTAGCGTTCGGCCAGCTCTACTGGGTCGCCGGCGTCGCGGATGTCTATGAAGTTGGTGCCCTTTACTACTCGGCCGGCGTCTACGTCTAGGCAGGGGATTACTCGTTTCAGAACCATCTTGTGAAGCGTACGGGGTAGCCGCGGGGATGCCCTCCCATGGAGGTGAGGGGTTCAGGGTGCCCTCCCCCAGAGGCCGTCGCGCAGCTGGATCGTGGGTCAGGGTTCGGGCGTCTGTCCAGAGCCTCTGTGGGAGGGCACCCTGAACCCCTAGGCGCGCAGGGTTTCGATGGCCTCTGCGACCGTGAAGCGCTGCTCGTAGAGGGCTCGGCCTACTATGGCGCCCTCTAGGTTGTCGTGAGCTTGTGCCAGATTGGCCAGGGTGGATAGGTCGGCTAGGTTGCCTACCCCGCCGGAGGCGATTACCTGGGAGTTCGTGGCGGCTGCGATTTCGCCTAGTTGGCTTATTGCTGGGCCCTCCATGGTTCCGTCTACCTCTATTGCGGTGCAGAGGAAGCGGGCTACGCCCATTTCTCCTAGAGCTGCGACTGCCTCGACGACTCCCTCTTCACCTGCTTCAGTCCAGCCCTCCAGGGCAACCTTGCCGGCGCGGGCGTCTACCGAGACGACCACTCGGTCTCCGTGGGCTTCTAGGGTTGCTTGTAGGAATTCTGGGTCGCGGAGGGCTGCGGTTCCTATGACCACTCGGGCGGCGCCGGCGTCCAGGGCTTCGCCTACCGACTTGGAGTTGCGTAGGCCGCCGCCTGCCTGGATCGGGCAGCTCACCGCGCCGGCGATGCGCTCTATTGCGTTGAGGTTCTCCGGGGCGCCGGCTTTGGCGCCGTCGAGGTCGACCACGTGGAGGATCTCGGCGCCTTCGCCGGCCCAGCGCTTGGCGGCGTCGGCGGGGTCGGCGTCGTAGGCGGTCTCGCGGTCGTAGTCGCCCTGGAGCAGGCGGACCGCCTGGCCGCCTCTGATGTCGATCGCGGGATAGAGGATCACGCGGCGACGGGCGCCTTGGCGCAGATCCCGGCGAAGTTGGAGAGCAGGCGCAGGCCGGCCGTGCTCGACTTCTCGGGGTGGAACTGGACGCCGTAGACGTTGTCGCGCTCGGCCGCGCAGGCGAAGCGGGCGCCGTAGGCGGCGCTGCCGAGCAGGTCGCCGTTCTGTGGGCGCGGGGCGAAGGTGTGGACGAAGTAGAACGGGGTCTCACTGGCGATCCCCTCGGTCAGGCGCGAGTCCTTCTCCCAGCGCACGGGAGACCAGCCGATGTGGGGGAGCTTGAGATCGGGGGCGTCGAGCTCGGCCACCCCTCCGGGCAACAGGCCGACGCCATCGGCGCCGCCCAGCTCGGTGGTCGACTCGAACAGCAGCTGTAGGCCGAGGCAGATCCCGAGCACCGGCACGCCGGTGTCGCGGCGCTCGGCGATCAGCTCGTCGAGGCCGAGCTCGCGCACGCGCTGCATCGCCTTCGGGAAGGCGCCGACGCCGGGCAGGATCAGCCCGTCGGCGGCGCGGACGGCCTCGGGGTCGCTGGCGATCGTCGCGCCGGCGCCGACGTGCTCGAGCGCCTTCTCGACCGAGCGCAGGTTGCCCATGCCGTAATCGAGGATGCAGATCGGCGCCGTCATTGCGACAGCGTTCCCTTGGTCGAGGGCACGCCGCTCTCGTCGGGGTCGATCGAGACGGCGACCCGCAACGACCGCGCGAAGGCCTTGAAGCAGGCCTCGATCATGTGGTGCACGTTGGTGCCGGAGCGGACCGAGACGTGCAGGGTCATCTTCGACGCGTTGGCGACGGCGCGGAAGAACTCCTCGGCGAGCTCGCTGTCGAAGCCGGCGATCGAGGTCGCGGGCAGCTCGGCCTCGAAGACGCACAGCGGCCTGCCGGAGATGTCAATCGCGCACTCGGCCAGCGACTCGTCCATCGGCACCAGCGCCGATCCGTAGCGGCGGATCCCGGCGCGGTCGCCAAGCGCCTCGTCGAGCGCCTGGCCGAGCACGATGCCGACGTCCTCGACCGTGTGGTGGGCGCCGGTCTCGAGATCGCCGCTCGCCTCGACGACGAGGCCCAGCCTGCCGTGGCGGGCGAGCAGATCGAGCATGTGGTCGAGGAAGCCGACGCCGGTCTGCGCGCTCGCCTCCCCCCCGTCGAGGTCGAGCGAGAGCTTGATCTGCGTCTCGGCGGTGCTGCGCTCTTTGCTGGCGGCTCTGGTCATTTCGAATCCCTCGCTCTAATCATCGCCGACTCGCCGTGTACGGGGAAGCCCTCGGCGCGGGCGATCGTGTCGACGTGTGGAGCCAGCTTCGCCGCCGCCTCCGGCGGGACCTCCACGGTCGCGATCTTGCGGCGGAAGGTGCCTGGACCGAGCGGGCCTGAGAAGCGACCGGCGCCGCCGGTCGGAAGCACGTGGTTGGAGCCGGCCACGTAGTCGCCGAAGGCGGTCGCTCCCGCTACTCCGGCGAAGACGCAGCCGGCGGTCGTGACCTCGCCGGCCAGCGTCGCAGCGTCCGGGTCGAGCAGCTCGAGGTGCTCCGGTGCGAGCGCGTTGGCCAGCGAGATCGCCTCTCCGGCACTTGGCACGAGGATCGTGCTGATCAGCGCTCCGGGATCAACGGCGCCGGTCTCAGCGATCTCGATCGCGGCGGAGCCAATTGCGTCGATCACGGCCGGGTCGGTCGAAGCCAATGCGAGGACGCCGCCCTCGCCGTGCTCGGCCTGAGCGCAGAGATCGAGCGCCGCCGCACGCGGGTCGGTATTCGCAGAGGCGACAACCATGAGCTCTGAGGGTCCGGCGTAGGAGTCGATCCCGACGGTGCCGTGGACAGCGCGCTTGGCGTCCTGCACCCAGGCGTTGCCGGGGCCGGCGATCACGTCGACCGGACGGACTTCCTCGGTGCCGAGGGCCAGCGCGAAGATCGCCTGGGCACCGCCCATGGCGTAGATCTCCTCGATCTCGCAGAGCGCCGCGGTCGCTAGCACCGGGGCGGGCACGCAACCGTCTGGCCCAGGCGGCGAGGCCAGGGCGATCCGGTCGACCCCGGCGGTCTGTGCCGGGACGGCGCACATCAGGACGCTGGACGGATACGCGGCCCGGCCGCCGGGCGCGTAGACACCGGCCGAGCCGACCGGCACCGTGCGGATCGTGACCGTGTGCCCCTGTGGGAGCGCCTCGGTGTGGAGATCGTCACCGACCTGGGCCTCGGCCACTGTTCGCACGTTTGCGATCGCCAGCTCGAGCGACTCGCGCAGTGTCGAGTCCAACTGTTCGAGCGCCGTCCGGCTCTCCGCCGGATCGACCCGCAGCGCTTCCAGCGGACTGTCGATCGCGTCGAATTCGTTGGTCAGCTCGAGCACGGCGGCGTTTCCCTCCGCGCGGATCCGCCCGTTGATCCGCTCGATGTCGGTCGGACGAAAGGTGCGGGCGGCGACGGTGCGGATCGCGCGGGCTGCGGCCTTCGCATCGACCCATTCGATCGCCTCGACCCTCATCCCCCGGTCGCCTCCCGCAGCTTCGCGGTCAGCTCGTCGATCTCGGTTGCGCGCAGCTTGTGGGCGACGCGGTTGGCGACGAAGCGGGCGCTGCACTCGACGATCTCCTCGCGCACCTCGAGGTCGTTCTCCTTCAGCGTGCGGCCGGTCGCGACCAGGTCGACGATGCCGTCGGCGAGGCCGACCAGCGGCGCCAGCTCGATCGAGCCCTTAACCTCGATCGTCTCGACCTGGCGGCCGGTCGACTCGAAGTGGCGTTCGGCGATGCGCGGGTACTTGGTCGCGATCCGCATCATTCCCAGGCGGCGCTGCGATTCGCCCAGGCTCTCGTCGCCCTGACGGCCGGCGAGGACCATGCGGCAGCGGCCGTAGCCGAGGTCGAGCAGCTCGTAGACGACGCGGTCGGACTGCTCGAGCAGGACGTCCTTGCCGGTGATGCCGAGGTCGGCGGCGCCGGCCTCGACGTAGGTGGGCACGTCGGAGGGCCGCATCGTCACCAGGGTGATCCGCTCGCCCGGGAAGATCAGCGACCGCGACTCGCTGCGTGCGGCGGAGGTGTCGACCCCGACCGCGTCGAGCACGTCGAGGGTGCCGCCGAGCAGGGCGCCGCGCGGCACCGCCAGCTTCAGCGGCCCGTCGGGCTTCGCGCCGCCCATGCCGGCGACCTCGACGCTCACGATCCACCCCCGCGCCGCGACTCCTCCATCTGGGCGACGTGCACCCGCTCCAGGTAGAGGGCGAAGCCCGCCGCCGGCAGGTCGACGCCGAAGCGTCGCAGCAGCTCGTCGTAGCGCCCGCCGCCACCGAGCACGTGCCCGATCGCGGGGTCGTAGACCTCGAGGATCGCGCCGCTGTAGTAGCCGAGGTCGCGCAGCAGGCCGAGGTCGACCTGGACCCGGCCGGCGACGCCGCGCTGCTCCAGGGCGGCGACGGTCTCACCGATCCGCGCCGTCGCCCGCTCGACCGCCTCGCCGCCGATCGCGCGCGCCTGCTCGAGCACCTCGCGGCCGCCGCGCAGCTGCGAGAGCGCGACGCAGGTGTCGACCTGCGCGGCGGCGATCCCGGCCCGCGACAGCTCGACCTCGAGCCCGACCAGGTCGTGTGCGGCGAGCCGGCCGAGGATCGTGTTGCGGCTCTCCCCCTCGACGCCGAGCTCCGTGAGCAGATGGCGGAAGAGGTCGGCGTCGCCGAGGCCGATCACGGCGCGCTCCAGCCCGGCCGCGTCGAGCGTCGCCTCCAGCACCTCGACGACCTCGACCGTGCCGGCCGGCGCCGGGGCGCCGATCAGCTCGACCCCGGCCTGGGCGAACTCGCGCATCTGGCCGCGCTGCGGGCGCACGGCGCGGAAGGCGTTGGCCAAGTAGCTGAAGCGCAACGGCGGCTTCGCCCCGGCGAAGCGGCTGGCGACGAGGCGCGCGATCGGCACGGTCATGTCGGAGCGCAGCGCCAGCAGGTCGCCGCGCTCGTCGAAGAAGCGGTACGCGGAGCTGGCCGTGCGCCCGTCGCCGCGCGCCAGCACCTCGTCGTACTCGATCGCCGGGGTCGCGACCTCGCCGTAGCCGCGTTGTTCGAAGACGTCGATCAGCGCGCCGTGCAGGCTGCGCAGCTCGCGCATCTCCTCCGGCAGGATGTCGCGCGTCCCTGGGGGGATCGGGTGGATCATCCGCTTGACCTTACGAGAGTCGGCGCGGAAAGCCTGCTAGGCCGGGATCTCTGCAGAGACGCGGTCGATCCGGGCGCCGAGCCCGCGCAGGCGCTCGTCGATCGACTCGTAGCCGCGGTCGATCTGGCGGATGTTGCCGATCTCCGACGTCCCGTCCGCCGCCAGGGCGGCGATGAGCATCGCCATGCCGGCGCGGATGTCGGGGCTCTCGACCCGGGCGCCGTGAAGACGGCTCGGACCGCTGACGATCGCCCGGTGGGGATCGCAGAGCGTAATCCGAGCGCCCATCGCAACCAGCTTGTCGACGAAGAAGAGGCGGTTCTCGAACATCTTCTCGAAGATCAGGATCTCGCCGTCGGCCTGGGTGGCGAGCGCCAGCGCGATCGAGGTCAGGTCGGCGGGGAAGGCCGGCCACGGCCCGTCCTCGATCTTCGGGATCGCGTCGCCGAGGTCGGCCTTGACCTGCAGCCGTTGCCCGGGCGGCACGATCACGTCGTCGCCCTCGATCGTCGACTCGAGCCCGAGCCGGCGGAACTGGCGCCGCACCATCATCAGGTCGGCGGGCGCGGCGTCGCGGATCCGCAGCTCGCCTCCGGTCGCCGCGGCGAGCGCCATGAAGCTGGCGACCTCGATGTGGTCGGGCGAGATCGTGTGCTCGGCGCCGCCGAGGCGGTCGCGGCCGTGGACGGTCATCACGTTCGAGCCGATCCCGGTCACCTCCGCCCCCATCACGGTCAGCAGCCGGGCGAGGTCCTGGACGTGCGGCTCGCTGGCGGCGTTGGAGATCGTCGTCGGGCCCGGCGTCAGCGCGGCGGCCATCAGCGCGTTCTCGGTCCCCATCACCGAGGGCTCGTCCATGAAGATCGCGCAGGGCCGCAGGCCGCCGGCGGGCGCCTTCAGCTCGATCCAGCGGTTGCCGTCGACGGCCGCGCCGAGGTCGGTGAAGGCGTCGAGGTGCGCGTCGAGCCGGCGGCGGCCGATGAAGTCGCCTCCCGGCGGCGGCATGCGCGCCTCGCCGAAGCGCGCCAGCAGCGGCCCGGCGAGCAGGAAGGAGGCGCGGATCTTGTTCGAGAGCTCCTCGTCGACGGCGACGTCGGTCACACCGGCGGCGCAGAGGCGGAGGCTGTTGTCCCCCACCCAGGCCGCCTCGACCCCGAGCCGTTCGAGCAGCGCGATCTGCGCCTCGGTGTCGCGGATCCGCGGCACCCGGTGCAGCAGCAGCTCCTCCTCGGTGAGCAGGCAGGCGGCCAGGATCGGCAGCGCGGCGTTCTTGTTGCCGGCGGCGGTCAGCTCGCCCGAGAGCGGCGCGCCTCCTTCGATGACGAACTTCTCCATGGTCCGGCTAGGGTACCTGCGTAATGGGACGGGGCTGGAAGATCGCGATCGGGATCGTGGCGGCAATCGTCGTGTTGATCGGCGTCAACGCGCTGGTCACCTCGGCCGAAACCAAGCCCGCCGAGGTGACCGAACAGGACGGTCGCATCGTCAAGCTGCCCGGCGGCGAAGTCGAGGCGATCGACGTCGGCCCGCGCGACGGCAGCCCGATCGTCCTCGTGCACTGCTTCACCTGCGCGATCGACTGGTGGGACGGGATGATCCCCCGCCTCGCCCGCGAGCATCGCGTGGTCGCCGTCGACCTGCTCGGGCACGGCGGCTCCGAGAAGCCCACCTCCGGCTATGCGATCGAGAACCAGGCCGATCTCGTCGCCGGCGTGATGGGCCGCTTCGGCGTCGGCGAGGCGATGGTCGTCGGGCACTCGCTCGGTGGCTCGGTCGCCACCGCCCTGGCCGAACGCTCGCCGCAGCTGGTCGAGCGGGTCGTGATCGTCGACACCCCGCCCACGCTCGAAGACGGCGATCTCGGCCTGCTCGCCAAGCTCGCCTTCCAGCCCGCGATCGGCGAGGCGCTGTGGCGGATCAAGCCCGACTTCTCCGTGCGCCAGGGGCTCGAGGTCGCCTTCGCGCCGGGCTTCGAGGTGCCCGACGCCTTCGTCGAGGACCTCAAGCGGATGACCTACAGCGCCTACAAGGAGTCGCCTGCCGAGTCCGAGGACTACAGCAATGAAGAGGGCCTCGACGAGCGGATGAGAGAGAGCGGCAAGCCGCTGCTGGTGATCATGGGAGCGGAGGAGCAGATCATCGACGATCCCCCCGCGCGCCTGGCCGAATACCGCGAGACCGTCCCCGGCGCCGAGACCGAGCTGATCGAGAGCGTCGGCCACTCCCCCAACGTCGAGGCCCCGGCCCGCACGGCGGCCCTGGTGCTCGCTTTCGGAAGCAGCAAAAGCCCTGCAAACAAGCGTAAAACCGGCAAGGCGCTGCAAGCCGACGTGCAGAATCCCGATGGCGTCCGAGGGCGACCGTAGAGTCGAACTCATGTTCGATTCAAAAAAGAGCTTCAGCCATAAGGCGGCCGACGCCGCAGACCTGGTGATCGACTTCGCGACGCTTGGCGAGTACGGGCTCGAGCCCGTCGAGCAGCCGGCGCGCTCATGCGAGGGGCGCAGCCGCATCGGCAGCCCGCGCAGCACCGGCGCCTGGAGCGCCGCGATCGCCCGCTTCGCGACCCAGGCCTAGAACGACGGAGGGCCGCCCGTCGGGCGGCCCTGGTCGAAGAAGAAACCGGCGGCGACCTACTCTCCCAGGGGGTTGCCCCCCAAGTACCATCGGCGCTGAAAGGCTTAACTGCTCTGTTCGGAATGGGAAGAGGTGTTTCCCTTTCGCTATGCGCCACCGGAAATTTTGCG